>Ga0154799_1090_pt4 | contig 12798 bp, 10 predicted proteins | sample Rifle2008BG16ft_FD_105807 | JGI IMG/M metagenome (GOLD analysis project Ga0154799, IMG submission 105807) | Bdellovibrionales bacterium RBG_16_40_8 | reverse complement strand
TTATAGCGCCAGTTGAAAAACTCGTTACGGTAATGCATAGTCTTAGAAATCAAGAGCCACTCAAGTTTGATATGCTCTTAACGTCAACGGCAATTGATTGGTTAAAAGACGGCAAGGTTGAACTTGTGTATCAGCTTTACTCTACAATTTATAATCATTATCTTATGGTCAGTGTTTATCTTGATCGCGAAAATGCTATAGCCCCTTCTATAAGCTCAATTTGGGAGATTGCTGAATGGCACGAAAGAGAAATTTTTGATCTCTTTGGTGTTCGCTTTAGTGAACATCCAGATTTACGCAGACTTTTACTTGAAGATGACTGGCAGGGGCACCCCTTACGTAAAGATTATGTAGACGATTTTATGTTGGAGCGCCCATGGAGATAGCCATAAGCACTCTAAACGAAAAAATTAGTAAATCGCAAAGTGAATCAATAAGTGACCTTGCAACTCAAGAATATTTTGTCAATATGGGGCCACAACACCCGTCAACTCATGGAGTACTAAGACTAGTACTTAAGATGGACGGCGAAACCGTTCGAGAAGTTATACCAGTTTTAGGGTACGTACATCGCGGTATCGAAAAAAAATCAGAATTTATTGGCTATAGACAGCAAGTTCATCTCACTGACCGCTTAGATTACCTCTGCGCGCTAATGAATAATTGGACCATATCAGATGCTATTGAGCGCGCTATGAAAATTGAACTTAACGACAGAATTCTCACAGTGCGAACAATTATTGCCGAACTTCAACGCATACAAAGTCATCAGCTGTGGTGGGGCGTTTTCGGTATGGATCTTGGCGCGTTTACTCCTTTTCTTTACGGCTTTCGCGATCGCGAAAAAATCACTGCTATTTTTGAAGACACTATTGGGGCAAGACTTACAATGAATTACATTCAGCCAGGTGGCTTGATGTATGATATTCACCCAAACTTTGTGCGTAAGACAAAAGAGTTTTTAAGTTATTTTAAACCAATTCTTGATGAGTATGATGAGCTCTTTACTGGCAACATAATTGTGCAACAGCGGCTTAAAGGGGTCGGCTTACTTGACGCTAAAACTGCAATCTCTGTTGGTGCTACTGGTCCAATATTACGTGCTAGTGGGGTGAACCACGATTTGCGAAAAGTAAACCCTTATGGGGTTTATAGTAAAGTTCAATTTGCCGTACCGCTAGGCACTACCGGTGATTGCTGGGATCGATACAAAGTTCGTATGCAAGAGATGCGCGAATCTATAAAAATAATTGAACAGCTTATTGATAACGTACCTGAAGGCCCGTCTATGGTTATGAAGTTTGGTGCGAAAATTAGAGTACCTGAGGGCACTTACTATAGCCAAATGGAGACCGCTCGTGGCATTTTTGGCGTTATGATTGTAGCAGACGGCACCGAAAAGCCATATCGCCTGCATTTTCGCACACCGAATTTCAATAACCTTTGGAGTATTATTAAAATGTCTAAGGGGTGGCGACTTGCAGATCTTGTTGCAATTTTATCGTCGATAGATATTGTCGTTCCTGATATTGATCGGTGATATTGATAGGTTATACGACAGATAAGGAGTTTTTTTTGTTACTAGCCTCAGCAAATTATCTAGCCTTAGAGAATTATAAGGTCATTTCGCTTAGTCAACGCGTTAGTCAGGCGTGGACAGATTCGGCATTAACATCTTTACTTATGCTTGCTGGTGGTGCGGTCGCCATCATGGGGTTTATGTCTGTGACCGCCATGGTTTTGGTTTATGCAGAAAGAAAAATTGCCGCGCATTTTCAATGTCGGTTAGGCCCGATGCGTGTCGGGTGGCATGGTACTTTGCAAAGTATAGCCGATGCGCTTAAACTTTTTTTTAAAGAAGATATAGTTCCCACCAATACCGATAAAATGTTGCATGCTTTAGGCCCGGCTATTTGTGTGATGGCGACACTTTTAGCATTAATAGCACTGCCGCTTAGCCCCACATTTAATATTGCTGACATGAATATTGGTGTGCTTTATCTTTCTGCGGTTAGCGGCCTCGGTGTGTTAGGTATTTTACTTGGCGGGTGGAGCTCAAACAACAAATGGTCTTTATTAGGTGCCATGCGCGCGGGCGCACAAATTATCTCGTACGAAATTTCTATGACCATATCTATTCTCGTGGTTGTGCTATTTGCGGGCTCAATGAAGTTTTCGACAATTGTTCAATCGCAAGTAGATGGCTGGTGGATATGGCGAGTGCCGGTAGTTGGCTTTGTTGCGTTTTTTATTTTTTTAATTTCTTCAACAGCTGAAAACAATCGAACTCCCTTTGATATGGCTGAAGCCGAAAGCGAACTTACGGCTGGCTTTCATACAGAGTATTCAGGTCTGCGCTTTGCAATGTTTTTTCTCGCCGAGTATATAAATCTATTTATTGTCTCTGCAGTTGGAGCCACACTTTTTTTAGGCGGCTGGATGCCGTTTCATATCGGCAATTTTACAACATTTAATGCAGTGATGGATTTAATACCAGCAGGGGTATGGTTTGCTCTAAAAGTAGCGGCGTTAGTTTTTCTTAGTATGTGGTTTCGCTGGACTTTTCCGCGACTACGTGTTGATCAACTTATGAAACTCGAATGGAAGGTGCTACTGCCTATTGGGCTAGTAAATTTAACAGTAGGAGCAATTTTGGTTTTGTCAGAGCTTTATTTTTTTGTATGGAACCCATAAAATACTAGGAGATTTTTTTGTTTAATTTTTTTCGCAGTATATTATCACTACTAAAAGGTATGAGAGTCACCGGGCACTATCTGGTTAGGCCGTCTACTGTGGTTACTCAGCAATACCCCGAAAACCGTGATACCCTGAAACTTTCAGATCGCACCCGCGCGCTACTGTCATTTAAGTATGATGAAAATGGCTATCATAAATGCACCTCATGCCATATCTGTGAAGAGGCCTGCCCCAATGCCTCGATACATGTCATTGATCGACCAAAACCGGCAGTCGCTAAAAATGAATTAGATCATTTTATTTGGCGATTAGACTCTTGCACTTTTTGTAACCTTTGTGTACTCGTATGCCCTTTTCAGGTATTACAAATGAGTGCAAAATTTGAATCAGCTGTTTATGATCAACGTTTACTTATCTACAATCTCACAACTTATGCAGGCGCAACCGGACCAGTACTTATGAAACAACCTGATGTAGAGTCACGAAAAAAACTTATCGAGCCAAGATCAGTTTATGACGGGCCAACTTCGCTTGAGGGTTTTGATCTAGCAGGTATTAAACCATGAGTTTTGATTTTGCTCCGGTTTCTGATATTTTATTTGTGATCTTGAGTGTTCTTTCAGTATTTTTTGCAGTATTAACTGTATATACCCCACATATTCTTCGCTCTGCCAGTTATTTAATGGGGGTTTTGTCACTTACTGCCGGGCTTTATATTTTGCTCGGAGCCGAACTGCTAGCCGGTGTGCAACTGCTTGTTTACGTTGGCGGCATTGTTGTTTTGCTTGTAATATCTATAATGCTTACCGTAAATGATAATAAGAGCGTGCAATATGAGGCGAGTTTTTTGCGAAAAGCTTTTGCGCTACTAGCAAGCGGCGGTTTTTATATAAGTTTTTCGTATTTTTTATCAAAATCTTCTTTTGCTACAAATTCTTTTTATTTAAATCCTGTTGAAAATGCAAATACTGCTGGGGCGTCGGCAATTAAGGGCGTTGGCTTAGCATTGTTAAGTAGTGGCCCTAACGGATTTATATTACCTTTTGAAGTGATTTCGCTACTGCTACTTACTGTTTTAGTATCCGGTATAGTTATCGCCCGTAAGGACACCCCATGACAATTATGAATTGGTTACAACTTACCTTGCTACTTTTTTCTATCGGGATATATGGCATACTAACTCGCCGAAGTGCTGTGGGTATATTAATATCTGTTGAATTAATGCTGAATGCTGGGGCCATTAATTTTGTGGTTTTTAATAAGTATGTCGCCGCCCATCAGGTGAGCGGGCAAGTTATGTCAATATTTGTTATTGCACTAGCTGCTGCTGAAGTAATGATTGGTCTTGCTATTTTAATTATGATTTTTAGACAGCGCCGCAGTGTTGACGTTACCAAAATGGATACTCTTAAAAATTAGGAAGTTTAATGCAGCCACCAGTTATGACTTTTATGTTAGAAAATTCATGGGTGATTGCAGCAGTGCCGTTTTTTTCTTTTCTTTTAGTCGGGCTTTTTATTCGCCCATATTCTGATAAGTGGGCAGGCCTTGTTGCAACTAGCGCGCTATTTATTTCTATGCTTGCGTCTTATCTATTAGCTTGGGATTATTTACAAATTTCTGGAGCAGCACCTCAAGTATTAGTACCCTGGAGTGTTGAGTGGCTTCAGTTTATACCAAAAATTAGTGTGCACATGGGTGTGCTAATTGACCCAATCTCAGTTATGATGATGACCGTTGTAACCACCGTAAGTTTTTTAGTTCATGTTTATTCTATAGGGTACATGCATGGTGAAAATGGCTATGGCCGTTATTTCACTTATTTAAATTTATTTACATTTAGTATGTTAGGCCTAGTTTCATCTACAAACATTTTTCAAATGTATGTTTTTTGGGAGCTAGTCGGCGTTTCTTCATTTTTATTAATCGGTTTTTATTATAAAAAGCCCGCAGCTGTTGCAGCAGCAAAAAAAGCTTTTATAGTTACGCGTTTTGCTGATCTTGGTTTTTTAATCGGGATTTTAATTCTGGCTGGCACCAGTCAGACAATTTATTTTACTAGTCTTTCGCAGCCAGAGGTGGTGAGCCAACTAAACGAGTTCGGCGTTTTGAATCTGGCACTACTACTTATTTTTATGGGGGCGGCTGGTAAGAGTGCTATGTTTCCGCTTCATATATGGTTACCCGATGCGATGGAGGGGCCTACTCCGGTTTCAGCACTAATTCATGCCGCCACTATGGTGGTGGCTGGGGTTTACTTGGTCGCTAGAATGTTCCCGTTATATTCGCAAGCCACTTATGCGCTTGAAGTAGTGGCTTTTGTTGGCTTATTTACTAGCGCCTTTGCGGCAATTATTGCCTGCACGCAAGATGATATCAAACGAGTGCTTGCATTTTCTACCCTTAGTCAACTTGGCTACATGATGTTTTCACTAGGTATCGCGACATTGCGTGAGCCTTTGGGTTATACCGCATCGATGTTTCATCTTTATAATCACGCGTTTTTTAAGGCCCTACTTTTTCTTGGCGCCGGGGCAGTTATTCATGCAGTACACACTAACAATATCTGGGAGATGGGGGGTCTTAGAAAAAAAATGCCCATTACCCATATTACTTTTCTCATCGCCGTACTTGCTATATCAGGCATCTGGCCTTTTTCAGGATTTTTCTCTAAAGACGAAATTTTAGTAGCTAGTTTACATGGGCACCCAATACATTTTATCGGTGGTCTAATTGTAGCCGGCATTACTGCTTTTTATATGTCGCGAATTTATTTTTTAACGTTTTTGGGTAATTCTCGCACAGAGGCTTCTAGCCATGCGCATGAAGCAAGCCCAGTTATGCTTTTTTCGCTTGTAGTTCTTGCCGCTTTTTCATGCGTAACTGGTTTTATACCTTTTTCGCACTATGTCTCGATTGGGCAACCGCTTGAACACAGCAGGATAAATTTGCTAGTTGCTATATCTGGCACTTTAATGGCCTTAATCGGTATTTTTTCTTCATGGATTATCTATGGCAGTAGTAGTGGCAGTGCTAAGCGTTCAGATGTAATTGCTCGCCGACTTGGTGCAATTTATTCTTTGATAAAAAATAAATTTTATTTCGATGAAATTTATCAATTTGTTACTCACAAAATTATTTTTAAGTTTATTGCTAGCCCCATTGCCTGGTTTGATAGAAAAGTAGTAGACGGCGGAGTTAACTTATCGGGGTGGTCTGCGCGCAAAGTGGGCGAAGGGTTTTTATCAATGCAAACTGGGCAGCTGCAGACCTACGGGGTTTGGTTTGTCATCGGTACTATTGTTACATTTTTTTTGTTTTGGGCCACAGTTGGATGAACAGTTAGTTAAACAGTTGGTTAAGGAGTTAGTTAAGAATAAATATGGGATTACTTAGTCTTTTAGTTTTTTTACCATTTATTACCGCTTTGTTTGTAATGGCTGCGCCGATACAAAAGCAAATTCGTTGGATAGCACTTTTTGGCACAGGACTTCATTTAATTCTCACAGCTATCACCACCTATAAATACGTCTCTGTGGGGTTATTAAGTACTAGTCCCGAAGACAAGTTAACAAAACTTTTTTTGGTAGAAAAAATTGATTGGTTTACTAGCATTGGCATTCAGTACAATTTGGGCGTCGATGGCATTTCAATGGCGATGGTTATTTTGACATCTATTATTATTTTTACCGGAGTTCTTGCCAGCTGGAATGTCGAAAATCGATCTAAAGAATTTTTTGCGCTTCTTCTTGTATTGGTGACCGGCGTTTTTGGTGTTTTTTTAAGCTTCGATTTATTTTTATTTTTTATGTTTTATGAAGTTGCAGTTTTACCTATGTATTTGCTTATTGGCGTTTGGGGTACCGGGCCTAAAGAATACTCGGCAATGAAGCTAACTCTTATGCTTATGGTTGGTTCAGCACTTATATTAGTTGGGTTTTTGGCCCTTTACTTCATTGCCGGAGCTAAAACTGGTATATATACTTTTGATTTAAATTCACTAGCACAGTTTAACTACCCAAAAGAATTTCAATCATGGGCTTTTCCGACAATATTTGTCGGGTTTGGTATTTTAGGGGCACTTTATCCTTTTCATACGTGGTCACCCGACGGGCACGCCTCGGCACCGACTGCAGTTTCTATGCTTCATGCCGGTGTGCTGATGAAACTTGGTGGCTATGGTGCTCTAAGAATTGCAGTTTATCTTCTGCCAGAAGGCGCTAAAGAATGGGGACTATTTTTTATGGCGCTAGCTACTATTAATATTTTATATGGTGCTTTTGGCGCTATTAAGCAAAAAGATCTTAAGTTTTTTACCGCCTACTCTTCAGTAAGCCACTGCGGGCTGGTACTTTTCGGCGTGGCTACTCTTAATTTTATGGGCTTTAAAGGGGCCGTTTTACAGATGTTCAGTCACGGTATTATGACTGGGTTATTTTTTGCATTAATTGGCATGATTTATGGGCGCACTCATACGCGCATGATTTCTGAAATGGGGGGGCTTGGCCAAGTTATGCCTTGGCTCAGTACAAGTTTTTATATTGCTGGTCTTGCATCTCTTGGGTTACCCGGGTTTTCTGGGTTTATCGCTGAAGTTCATGTTTTTATGGCATGGTTTTTTGGCAATGCTTGGCACTCAATTGTTTTTTCTAGAGTGCTGACTATTCTCGCAGCAATGTCGATTGTGGTCACAGCCGTTTATGTCTTACGCGGCCTTGGCAAAGTATTTCTCGGGCCCGTACAAGATCCACATCACGAAAATCTAACCGATGCGACTATCACTGAAAAACTCACAACCGGAATGCTCGTAGCAACTTTAGCTATTGTCGGGGTTTATCCGCTACCGCTAATTAAACTTATTGAAAATTCAATTTATCCGATTTTAAATCGGCTGCATTAGGGAGTAGCGATGTTTCTCATGGCACCTGAATTAATTTTAATTTTTACAGCTTTCTCGGTGCTTATTTTAGATTTTATATTTTTAAAAATAGATAAAAAAATTCTTTTTTATTTAGCATTAATTGGTATTGCTATTTCAACAGCATCACTTTTTAGTGTGTGGGGCGAGGAGGCCTCATGGCTAGGTGGGCGTTTTGCTATTGATCAGGTAAGTTCTTGGTTTAAATTTATATTTTTACTTTCGACTTTTTTAACCCTAACTTTTAGTTCAATTTCTTTTGAAAGTAAAAACATGCCGTTAACTCACCGTAGTGAATTTATTTTTGTTTTGCTTATGTCTCTAGCCGGCATGATGTTTTTAATTTCAAGTCGCGATATGGTTTCGTTGTATATTGGTCTTGAGTTAGCCACCATTCCGCTTTTTGCGCTTACTGCCTGGCGCCGCTCAGAAAAATCTGGCGAAGCTGGTATCAAATATTTAGCAATTGGCGCACTTGGCTCAGCATTTTTACTTTACGGCATGGGGTTACTATATGGTCTTACTGCACAAGTCGATCTGAATTTGATAGCTAAAGCTATTACTGCAAATTCTGCAACATGGTTAGCAGCAGGGCTTATCATAGCCGGAGTCGGGTTTAAACTCACATTATTTCCTTTTCATATGTGGGCCCCTGATGCTTACGAAGGTGCGCCACCAATTGTTACTGCCTATTTGTCGGTTGCTTCAAAAGCCGCAGGTCTTGCCTTAGCTTTTCAATTTTTTTATCGAGTATTTTGGGGACAACTTCATTCTTGGAGCTTACTAATTGCAATTTTTGCAACCGCCACTATGACTCTTGGCAATTTTGCAGCAATTACACAGAAAAACTTAATGCGTTTTATGGCTTACTCGGCCATTTCTCAAGCAGGATATTTAATCATAGGCTTTATGGGTACAGGCGCAGCCGACGCTCAGGCTATGATATTTTATCTGCTAGTTTATGCGGTTACAAATCTGGCAGTTTTTGCTGTATTGATTTTGCATATTCAAGAAACTGGCAATGAAGACATGACTGGTTTAAAGGGGTTTTCACGAGTAAACCCGCTGTTAGCATTTGCAATGATGCTTGCACTTTTTGGCCTTGCCGGCATACCGCCTCTTGCAGGATTTGTCGGAAAGTTTTTTCTATTCGGTATTGCCGCTAAATATGGGTTTTATTGGCTGGTTGTGGTTGCCGCTTTGAATTCGACGGTATCTTTGTATTACTATCTTCGCGTAGTGCGGCAAATGTATATTGAAGACCCAAATCCTTCAGCAAAGCCTCTTCAAATAAAGCCTCTTTTTGCATTAGGTCTTTTTATAGCAATAGTTTCATGTGTTGTGCTGGGCCTTATCCCGAATGTATACGAGGGTATTGGTAAATCTGCACAAAGTTGGATTCAATTATTTTCTCATTTAAAAAATATATAGAGAAATATTGTTACTGCCAGATTTAAGTGGTAAGTACTTTTTAATTAATTAGGAGAATGCTATGGCTTATAAAATTAATTCTGATTGCAACAATTGTGGTGCTTGCGAGCCAGAATGCCCGAACAACGCAATTTCGGTGGGTGAAAATATATTTGAAATAAACCCTGAGCTTTGCACCGAATGTGTTGGTTTTCATGGTAAACCGCAATGTGCTGTTGTTTGCCCGGTTGATGCCTGTCTAACTGATGAAAATCAAGTTGAAACAGAAGAAGTTTTAATTTCCAAACTTAAGAAAATTCATCCAGAGAAAGACTACTCAGGTACAATAGTTTCTCATTTTAAAAAGTAGCGTGGTAATGAACAAAAAATCAGGCCAAAGTCGCGCCGCAACACTTGATGGCAACGAAGCGGCAGCTTCGGTTGCCTATCGTTTTTCTGAGACTATTGCAATTTACCCAATCACGCCTTCATCTACGATGGCAGAGTTAGCCGAAGAATGGTCAGTGAAAAATAAGCCTAATCTTTGGGGCACAGTTCCGCGTTTAATAGAAATGCAATCCGAAGGTGGTGCCGCTGGTGCTATTCACGGCATGCTGCAAACTGGTGCAATGTCTACCACCTTTACGGCGTCACAGGGCTTGCTGTTGATGATTCCTAATATGTATAAAATTGCCGGTGAATTAACGCCATTTTGTATGCATGTTTCTGCAAGAGCTTTAGCGACGCATGCACTTTCGATATTTGGTGACCATTCTGACGTTATGGCTTGTCGCCAAATTGGCTTTGCGATGTTATGCTCTGGGTCTGTTCAAGAAGCTCATGACTTTGCTGCAGTTTCGCATGCGGCTACACTGAAATCGCGGGTGCCGTTTCTTCACTTTTTTGATGGGTTTAGAACATCACATGAAGTAGCAAAAATTAACACTATTTCTAACGAAACCCTTTCGTCGATGATTGATGAAGAAAATATTGAGGCTTTTAGAAAATTAGCACTTACTCCTGATGGCCCTATGATACGAGGTACGTCGCAAAACCCTGATGTTTTTTTTCAGGCGCGCGAAGCGTGTAACCCATACTACGAGCAAATTCCTGATCTTGTGCAAAAAAGTTTTGATCAATTTGCAGAGTTAACAGGCCGTAGTTATAAACTCTTTGAATATGTTGGCCACCCGCAAGCAGAGCGTGTGATAGTTATAATGGGTTCCGGTGCAGAAACTGTTCACGAAACTGTTACCTGGTTACTTAAAAATAACAAAGATCAGGATAAGTCGCAAAAAGTTGGTGTACTTAAAGTGCGCTTGTATCGACCGTTTTCAGCAAAACACTTTTTAGCAGAGCTACCTTCTTCAGTAAAAAAAATAGCTGTGCTAGATCGCACAAAAGAGCCTGGGGCGCTAGGTGAGCCACTTTATCAAGATGTGGTAACTGCACTTTTCGAGTCAAATAGCTCTGGCGCAAACCCGCAGGTTATCGGTGGGCGTTATGGGTTATCTTCAAAAGAATTTACACCAAGCATGGTTATGAGCATTTTTGCAGAGCTTAAAAAACCTTCACCAAAAAATCATTTCACTATTGGTATTCACGACGATGTTAGCGGCACCTCTCTAGACTATGATAACAAACTTGATATTGAGTCAAACGAGGTAAGTCGCTGCGTTTTTTTTGGCTTGGGTGCTGATGGCACCGTTGGGGCCAATAAAAATTCGATAAAAATTATTGGTGAAGAAACTGATAATTTTGCGCAAGGATATTTTGTTTACGATTCTAAAAAATCAGGTGCAGTTACAATTTCTCATCTACGCTTTGGGCCGAAACCAATTCAATCCACGTATTTAATTAAAAATGCTAATTTTGTTGCCTGTCATCAATGGGATTTTCTCGATAAATATGACGTTATTGATTACGCGGCTCAAGAGGGTGTTCTTCTGTTAAATTCTTCTTTTGCAAAAGACAAACTATGGGGCGAGTTATCAGCTGATGCACAAGCGCAAATTATAAATAAAAAATTAAAGGTCTATGCTATTGATGCCTATAAGGTTGCGCGCGAAACAAACATGGGTGGCAGAATAAATACTATTATGCAAACGTGCTTTTTTGCTATCTCAAATGTGATTTTTCGAGACGAAGCTATAGTGCACATTAAAAATGCAATTACTAAATCTTATGAAAAAAAGGGACCTGAGGTTGTTCAGCAAAACTTCAAGGCTGTAGATAGTGCTTTGCAGGCGCTTTTTGAAGTTCCTGTGTCCGATGTAGTAACTAGCACCCGGCAAGTTACGCCGTTGATACCAGATTATGCGCCTAATTTTGTTAAAAGAGTTACGGCTACAATATTATCAGGCAAAGGTGATTCGCTCCCGGTGAGCGCCTTTCCTATTGACGGGACATGGCCTACCGGCACCACTCAATGGGAGAAAAGAAATATCTCGCAATTTGTACCTGTTTGGGATCCTAAAATATGCATTCAATGTAACAAATGTGCGTTCGTTTGTCCGCATGCCGCTATTCGCGCAGCACTTTATGATCCAACAGAATTAGAAAAAGCTCCAAAAACTTTTAAATCTGTAGATTTTAAATCTAAAGAACACTTAAATAAAAAATATACAATTCAGGTCGCTGTAGAAGATTGTACCGGGTGTGCAGCATGTGTAGAAGTATGTCCAGGCATTGATAAAACAAATCCAAAACATCGATCTTTAGATATGATGCCGCAAGCTCCGTTATTAGAAACAGAGCGCGAAAATTATGATTTTTTCTCAAAATTGCCGCTACCAGATCGCAGTATTGCTCGTGGCGATACTAAAATGTCACAATTTTTAGAACCCTTATTTGAATTTTCGGGTGCTTGTACTGGGTGTGGTGAAACGCCATATGTAAAACTCTTAACTCAGCTTTATGGCGATCGGCTTTTTATTGCCAACGCCACGGGGTGTTCGTCAATTTATGGCGGCAATTTGCCGACAACTCCTTATAAGTGTAATTCAGAAGGCCGCGGCCCGGCTTGGTCTAATTCATTATTTGAAGACAATGCTGAGTACGGGTACGGAATGCGCTTTGCCGTAGATAAACATCACGAAACCGGCATAGAACTTTTAAAGAGTCTTTCGTCGCAAATTGGCGATGTTTTAACCACAGAAATAATTACGGCTGATCAAACTTCTGAAGCTGGCATATCAGCGCAGCGTAAGCGAATCGCAACTTTGAAACAAAAACTAAAAACAATCGTAAAAACTTCTGAAAATAAAGTTGATATATTAGCAGCAAGACGTCTTGATTTTTTTGCAGATTATTTAGTGAAAAAAAGCGTATGGATTGTGGGCGGCGATGGTTGGGCTTATGATATTGGTTTTGGTGGCGTCGATCACGTTTTAGCACAAGGGCGTAAAGTTAATATTTTAGTTATGGATACCGAGGTTTACTCAAACACCGGGGGGCAGGCCTCTAAGGCGACCCCGATGGGTGCATCTGCAAAATTTGCTATTTCTGGCAAAGCTACTCCTAAAAAGGATTTAGGTATGATGGCAATGAGTTACGGTAACGTTTATGTAGCTAGAATTGCTTATGGGGCGCGTGACCTGCAAACTGTTCAGGCTTTTACTGAAGCTGAAAGCTTTCAGGGTACCTCGCTTATTATAGCCTATTCTCATTGTATAGCTCACGGCTACAGTATGCACTTCGGTCTTGAGCAACAAAAACTTGCGGTTGAGTCTGGTTACTGGCCACTTTTTCGCTACGATCCGCGAAGAGTTGAC
>Ga0154799_1042_pt6 | contig 12912 bp, 16 predicted proteins | sample Rifle2008BG16ft_FD_105807 | JGI IMG/M metagenome (GOLD analysis project Ga0154799, IMG submission 105807) | Bdellovibrionales bacterium RBG_16_40_8 | reverse complement strand
GATAACTTATGAGCCTCGTCGATAAGTAAAATTGTCGGCCGCCCCTTTTGCGCTTGGCTTAAGAAAAACTCGTTAAGCTGATCGAGACGAAACTTGAGATCAGCTGGATCTTTCGTAGAAGTTTGTAGACCGAATTCATCAGCAATTTGTGCCAAAAGATCTGGGCCTTCAAGAATTGGCTGAATTAGTGTTGCTGACGTTGCGCCAGAATTTCTTAGTAAAACTGAAAGTATTTTACATAAAAGTGTTTTGCCGGTGCCGACTTCGCCTTGAACAAAGGTTAGTCCCTTGCCTTTTTCAAGTGCAGTAATTGCAGCGCCTAAAGTGAGCAAATGGGTGCGGCTAGAAAAAAAGTGCCGCACATCAGACACCTCGCCAAATGGATTTACGCGCAGGTTAAAAAAACTGTTAAACATTTGATCTGCCAAGATAATCCTCCACATTCTCTGTTTCGGAAATAAAGCCTCGCTTTGTGACAGTCTTAAGACTGGAACTGTCTCGTAGAATAGTAGTTGCGGCTTTGGTCTAGTGAGCAATATTAGCATTCACAGTCTAAAGTGTTGATGGTAGCGTTTATCTATGCGCGCAGGGTTTACGCTTATAGAAATTCTTATGGTTATTTTGCTTGTGGCGATTTTGTCGGCAGTGGCTATTCCGCAATTTATTGATTTTCGCCCTGAGGCTAGAGATGCGGCAACTCAATCTGCGCTTGGTGCACTACGAACTGCTATCGTAAATCAAGCAGCACAAATGGCAGCCAGATGCGGAGCGCCGGTCAGTACTTTTCCATCTGCAGCGAGCATTAATGCCAACGATATTACAACGGGCGCTACACCTGATTGTAATCCTACATTGGTATCATTAGCAGAACGTAAATTTGTGCCAGGATTGAATTTACCGCAAAATCCTTGGGGTCCCAATAAATCTAATGTGGTCACGCAGTGCTCAGGGGCCGGAGGGTGTAGTCAAGCTGATGGCGTGACGGCATGTGATGATGGAGGATACGGTCCAACTTCAGATGGTTGGTGCTATAACCCTGCTAGCGGAGAAATTTGGGCAAATTCAAGAAACAACGCTGGCGGCTCTTCGGGCACGGCGTTTGAAGATTTATTCTAGTTAAGTCTCATTTTACCACTAGTTTTCTTTTACTCATGAATAAGACTTTTTATCGGTTGACTTATTCAGGAGTGAAATTAAGCTCTACTAGTCAAAGGTCTAGCGAGCTACAATCACCTATACAATTGCAGATAGCTAGTGGTAACTTTTAGAAGAATCATTTAAGAAGGAGTTGTTATGCATCGTGGTCAATTCAGCAAAGATGTGGGTTTTACTCTTATAGAAATGTTGATGGTAATTTTACTTGTTGCGATTTTGGCGGCAGTAGCAATTCCGCAATTAATTGATTTTAGAACTGAGGCAAAAGATGCGGCTACTCATGCCACTCTTGGAACTTTACGAACGGCGATTGCAACTCAGGCTGCACAAATGAAAATGAGATGTGGTGCGGCGGCAGGAGCGTTTCCGGCCTTGGCTAGTTTAAATAATAATAGCGTAATAACAGGTGGCGATTGTACAGCTTTGCAAGTGCCTATAACAGCCGAAGCGCAATTTGTTTCGACGCCGACTCTCCCTGGTAACCCTTGGGGCGCGAACAAATCAAATGTGGTAACATTGGCAGCTGTTGTTCATGTTGCGGGGATGCAGTGTGATGGAGTAACAGCCTTCGTTCCAGCAACTGATGACGGTTGGTGCTATGATCCAACGACTGGGTCATTCTGGGCAAATTCAGCAAATAGTACTGGCACCGGTGGCACCGAAGATTTATTTTAAAGGCTTTACACTTATAGAAATTTTGATGGTGATCATCGTGGTGGGAATTTTAGCCACGGTGGCGCTGCCGCAATTTATCGATTTTGGCACAGAAGCCAAGACAGCGGTTACGCAGCAAAAACTTAATGATTTCAAAAAAGCCATCGTTGGTGATGCGAGTGCGATTAGTAATGGTCAGTATCTGTACCCAGGGTACGTAGCCCAAGTCGGAGCATTACCGACACAGCTTGAGGATCTGCAAGTTAAGTTAGTCGCCGTGCCAGCTTATGACCCAATAACGAAACTGGGTTGGCGTGGGCCCTACGTATCAACTACAGACACTAAATGGAATCTTGATGGCTGGGGCACAGCAATTGAATACACTGGTGGCGCGATACGTACACTACGAAGTTGTGGTAAGGATAAAGTTTGTGCTAATGGCGATGACATCGTGGTGCAATTTTAATGAACTCGCAGGGCATGAGTTTTATGACAGTGCTATTTTTATTAATAGCGCTTTCAGCAACAGTAGTTGTGGGAGTGATGGCGACCATGCCCACCTTGCAAGAAGAAAGAAGTACTGTAACACTAAAAAGAATGGACGTTATTCGAAATGCTGTTGTCAAATATCGTGAGCAGCACGGCGGTGCAAGCCCTGCTAATCTTGATAATCTTGTAACAATAACAGGCCCTGCCTGCGCCGTTGACATCAATGTTGCTAGCCTAAATTATAAAAAGCTTACTGGTTGGTGTGGGCCCTATATTGACCGACCTATTCAACAAGATCCGAATTCATTTAAAACCGATGGCTGGGGAACAGTGTTTCAATACGCCCCCGCACTTTTAACAAGCTGTGGGCTTAATCGAACATGCGGTAACGGAGATGACATTGCGCTCGCTTTATAACTTACGAGGATTTACTCTACTTGAAGTTCTAATGGTTGTTTTACTCACTGGAGTATTGGCCACGGTTTCAGTTTTGACTATCACCAGTGGCATTGATGATGCCCGTTTTAGTTCAACCGTGGCAGAAATGAATTCACTTCGTGACGCGCTTATCGGTAATACCGATTTACAAGAAGGTGGTATTCGCTCAAATTTTGGCTACCTAGGTGACATTGGCGCGTTACCGACAAATGCACAAGGGCTTAATGCACTTTTGGCCAACCCGGGAGTGCCGGCCTGGAACGTGAACACCACATCGCGTTTTGCCTTGGGGTGGAATGGTCCTTATATCACGGGTGGGGGAGTGAGTTCTGATTACACGAAAGACAGCTGGGACCGCAATTATATTTTTGATTTCACTACTAATCCTGCAACTATCACGAGTCGTGGCGCCGATGGCGCCGTCGGGGGCACACAATTTAACCAAGATATCGTGGTGCAAATTCCATTATCTCTGCAAAGGGCGACTGTACATGGTTTTATTTCGAACTCAGGTTCGCCATACACAGGTACAGCCGATGTGGACTTGTATTATCCTGTGGCCGGTGTTTTGACTACGGTGACAACGGCTGTGGCTATCGCAGCGAACGGATATTTCAATTTTGCCAACGTGCCGTTTGGTAGGCGTTCAGCAAAAATTTATACTCCAAGTAAGGCTGCACCAACGCAGACACTAGGGCCAGCACTTTTTGTGGTGGACAAAAATAATTTTGTCATCCCGACAGAATACACCGACACGGGAGCAGGCGGAGGCGGCGGCGGAGGTTGCAGCGCCGGATCTATAACCTTTGTCGCAGGTACTGCTGATTTTGGTGTCTTAACGACAACGAGAATCGAGTTCACGTTGAATGTCGTACCGGCCACGGTAGTGATATCAGGTATACAATTTAATTTAACCACTTTAAACAGAGTCGTCGACAGGTTTCGTCTTAACGGTGTGAATCACACCTGTGCCGGTGGCTTCACGAGCGGCTGTAGTGGCGCACCCTCAAGTATTCCTGAAGACACTCCGGCTGTGCTTAACCCAGCACAAAATGTAAACTCGGGCAATCGAACTGGGTATATTCGTACCCCCACCGGCACATTTGTCGGTGAAACCCGACTCACTTTGACTATTACTCACGACTTTGGTTGTGACACTCTTATCATCGAGTGATATTCTTGTCATACTGATCTATGGCGAAGTTTTCGTACAGGGCGAGGAGTGCCACGGGCGAAGTGATATGGGGTGAGATCGAGGCCGAGGAGCGTCGTGAGGCCACAAAAAAAATATCACTTTTGAAATTAATTCCGCTTGATGTTGATGAGGCTCGTGAAAAATCAAGTGTGCAAAATATTTCGTTAAAAAACTTTGCAAATAATTTTATAAATTTTTTCAATAGAGTCAAAACAGAAGACCTCATGTTCTTTTTTCAACAACTACAAACAATTTATGCTACAGGAATTCCGCTACTGCATGGGCTAAGCCTGATTCAATCTCAGTGTGAAAACCGCCACTTGGCAGAGGCACTTAAGCAAATTATTGCTTCAGTTTCTCAAGGTAAGGCGCTGTCTGAAGGGATGAAAGATTTTCCGGACCTGTTTGATACGGTGACGGTAAATCTAATTCGTGCGGGAGAAACCTCAGGCCAGCTTGAAGAAATTATTGATCGAGTTTCAAAACTTTTGCAGCAGCGGCTCGAACAAAAAGCAAAAATTAAATCGGCCACCTTTTACCCCAAAATTGTCTTAGGTATGATTGTGATTGTTTTTTGTATCGTGGTTTATTTTGTTATCCCCAAATTTCAAGATTTTTTTATGAAATTTGGGGCAGAACTACCTTTTGTAACTCGAGCTATGCTTGCTGTTTCTAATTTTATGGTGGGTTATTGGTATCTGATTTTGCTAAGTATTGCTGGTGTTATCTTTGGTTTTAAAAAATTTGTCGCGAATCCACAGGGTAGACGTATTTGGGATTCTTTTCTGCTTAAATCACCTGTGTTTGGTATTATATTTATGCAAAATGATCTTTTAAGTTTTTGTTGCATACTAGAAATGTTAATTCGCAGCGGCATTCAAATAACGATGGCACTACCAATTGTGAAAGGCGCTTTGGCCAACACCATTTTACAAGAAGATATTGAAACAGCAAGAAAGAGTGTTGAATCAGGGCGTTCTCTGCGAGATGGTCTTGATGCAGGCAAAAAAATTCCGAAAATGGTGACTCACCTTATCGGGATTGGCGAAGAAGCCGGGTCGTTAGAAAAAACCCTTAACCGCATGAGCGCATTTTATCGCATACAGCTTGAGTATAAATTAAATAATTTATCTAAAGCTATAGAGCCAATTTTACTAATTGCAGTGTTTGGCATAGTGCTATTTTTAGCTTTAGGTGTATTCTTACCGATGTGGAAGATGAATTCGCTGATTAAAAGATAAAACAATGAAAGTTGCTGAGTTATGAAAATTATTACAGAAATGGCCCAATGGCGAAAGATGATTCACGAAGAAACGTTGAGCCGTTGGTCTGATAATATTTTGTTGCTAGATACTAATGAGCTAAAAAGAACTCAAACAGATGAAAATTGTGTAGCTATCGTTGATAAATTTTCAACAGCTGCGGTCATGGATATAGTGGCAACAACAAATGTAAAGCATGTTATTCAGGTTTCAAATCCTAAATTCGATCATGCCGCCAATCTTTCTGCTGCCCTAATTCAGCAGCCAGAGCATTTTTTTAGCTCACCTGCTGAAATATTTTTTCTACATCGGCAAAAAGAAATTCCAAAATACGCTTCTGAATCTTTTTCGGTTCGCAATTCTCGCGATAAAATTTCAGTTCTCAATGTTATCGAAACCTATCTAAAAGACATTGATAAAATCTCGCCAATATTAAATAATATTTTGTCTATAGCTGATGAGCTTTATACAAATGCGGTGTTTAATGCGCCGGTAGATGATATGGGTAAGCCAAAATTTGCAAAGATGGCGCGAAGCCTACCATTAGAAATTGATTATAATCATGAAGCTAAAATTACCGTGGCCCACAGTGAGCAGTTATTATTTATTTACTGTGAAGATTCATATGGCTCTCTTGTGCCAAATAAAGTTATTAAGCGAATTGATTATTGTCATAAAAATGGCGTTAGCTCGTCGATGAACATTAAAAGTTACGGCGGCACGGGCATTGGCTGCTACATGATGTTTGAGCAATGTAATTCGTTTTTTATGACTGTGCAGCCAGGTAAAAAAACAATTGTAGGTGCAGCACTTCTTTTGGGGTTGCCAGGGCGACTAATTGCTGAAATCCCCAAGAATATACATATTATTGATACGCATAATTCTACTTAAGAAATTGGAGAAATTATGAATAAAAAGTTGGGTGTACTTATTATTTTGTCTTTGTTTCTTACGGCCTGTGCCTCACGACCGCGTCTTTACCCAAACGAGAAATTTGAACAAGTTGGCGCGCAGGCAGCAAAGTCTGATGTTGATGCCTGTATATCTAAAGCCGATGCTTATTTAGAAAACGAAAAAGCCAAACAAGTTGCTACGGGTGCTGGCAAGGGAGCCGTAATGGGTGGTGTTGTTGGTGGCTTGTTTTCAGGTGGACTTCGCGGAATGGCTCGAGGCGCAGTGGCTGGGGCTGCTGTTGCTGGTACTGCCGGCGCATTAAGCCCCAAACAACTGCAAAGACAATTTGTTAACAAGTGTCTGGCTGATAAGGGGTATCAAGTTCTCGGGTGGGATTAAAAAACTCAATTTTTTCGATTTGTATTTCGCGTGACGAACTAAAGCGAAAGTGAATATCTAAGTCATAAATACGTACGGCATGACTTTGGCGATATGGTGAATTTTCTCCTTCGTAGCCGCGATAGACAAGAGGCCTTGGGTCAAGCTTTAGAGTTTGCTCAATTAGCTCTCGCAGGTGTGATAATTTTGCAACCTTATCAGCCTTTGGCGTGTATTCTGTCAAAAATTTTAACGCGTGCTCTGACCAGTAAATCTGAATGTCAACTTTAGTCGCCGATGCTTCGGGTACAACCGCAGAATTATCAGCCCAACCAGTTTTGGCGTTGGTTATAGCTTCAACGTTTTTAAGGTAAGGCTTAATATCTAAAATCGGTGTGTGTTCAATAAAATCTACGCCACTTACCCAGACCCCATTTTTTTCAACAGACAATATTTCAACAAGTGAAAGTCCGATTGGGTTTGGTCGGTGAGGGCTGCGAGTTGCAAAAACACCGATATTTTCTCCATTTAGTCGTGGTGGATGGACTTTAGCGTGAAAGTGGCCTACTCCATTCTTATGAAATACGAAAATTACCCAGAGATGCGAAAAATTATTAAGACCTTCAAGTGAAAATTCAGGCTGAAAAGGCGAATATAATTTTAAAAAAGCGTGCGCCTTCGACACTAGACCAGATTGTCTAGGTGTACCGAATTTCTCTGGATAACAAGAGTGAACATGTCCGATTGATTTAAAAGAAAAATCTGTAGATTTAGAGTTTAATTGCATGATCGCCTTAAAACAGCCGATTTTTTAAACGAATTTTAAAAGAATCTAAGTAGGGCATAAACCATTTATATTTTTCAAGAACGCCTAGATGTCTCTGGTTTTTATCGGTATTATCATCACTTGTTAAATAAGAATATAATGCTGCAACTTCTTTAAATTTAAGCTTAGTAAAACACTCAATAGCAGTGGCGGGTATAAAATTCATAAACCTCTCGGTCTCAGAGAAATAAATTTGCGACAAAATTACGACTTTCTTCTTATATTGCGCAGGAGTAAGTTTGACAACCTTTTCTGCCATACAATTATAAGCAACTGAATAAACAGGAGTTTTTTTATTGCTATTTTGTTGAAAGTACTGATGAACTGCAAAAGATACATCTTGATGGTGAGGGTGGCCATACTCTCCAAGTGGGCCATGCGTATAAACTTCTTCTGGCTTAGGTATTTGTGCGAGTTTTTGCTGAATTTTATTAATATCTAATCTTTCTTCATAAAGATCTGGTAGATGAAAAAAATAAAGATTTTTAACACCTAATTTTTTAGTGGCTTGGTGAAACTCGCTTAGTCGTTTGGCGCCTTGTTTGTCAGCATTTGCATCAGTAACACAGACTACAGACCAATTTCTTTTATTTTCTGAAAGTAACAGTCCCCCAAAAAAAATGGTTTCATCATCTGGGTGAGAAACAACTAAGAGATTATGTTTTTTTTTAGACATATAATCTACACTCATATAACATTTCATCATGGAACTCATAGTGTGCAAGGATGAAATAGCTTGGGTCGAGTCAATTAACACATGGCTTAGTATCAATATCGAAAGATATAATATTAGTCGAGTATTTCTACCAGCTGGCGATACACCAAGGCCACTTTATAAATTTTGGGAATCTCGCGGCGCTCCATTTTCAGAAAATTTAAAGCTTATCCAGCTAGACGAAATTATATCTGGACTTAGTGCTGGGTCATTTCGCACTTTTTTTAAAGAAACACTGCCTAGCTTTATTAATCAATTTGAGTTTATTGATGAAGCAGACAAGGGAGCTCAATTGGCAGTGCTTGGGCTAGGGGCCAATGGTCATGTGGCTTTTCATGAGCCAGGGTTGGATAAAGATTTTTTTTCGGGCTGTGTGAATCTAAGTGCTGATACAATTTTACGTAACAAGTTATCTGCCGGGACCCGTGCCGTCAGTTATGGTGTTGGGGCTTTTTTACTAACACAAGCAATAATATTAATTGTTCGTGGCGAAGCAAAAAAAAATATTTTACGAAATATACTATCTGCGGGTTGTGATTTGCCAGCAGCACAATTAATGTCTCATCCGAATCTTGTTATAATTACAGATATTAAAATATAACGTAAGATTAGTTTAAGCAATCTTGCGAATTTGCAACATTTTTTCACGCAAAATGCGAAGTTCGCTTCGCAGCTGCTGATTTTCTTTTTGCATAGTCAGAAGTTGTGTTCGTAATATATCGATTTCTTTAGTATCACTTTTATTAGTAGATGCAGTTGCGGTAGCGGTAACAATTGCAATACCTGGAGATTTTTCTTTAGATTTTTCAGCTGGCTGACGAACTATTTCGCTTGGAGATTGAATATATTTGCCCAATTTATCTTCATATTCTTCTGGTATAGTTAGTTCGGGAGCAAATTTTTCAGCCCGCAAATAGCCATTGCTAATCATGCTGCGGGTCTCTTGAAGTATTTTTAAAAAAGCAGCGCTGATTTCACCTGAATTTGGTTTATTAGAAGAGTAAAGATCTTCAATATTACGTCGTTGTGAGTGGGTGAAAATAGATAGTATACGTTCTATGCTTTCAGGATTTAATCCGTGCATAGCAATGGCGATTGTCAGTTGCTGCAACCTACCAGCTATTTCAGCAAGAATGGTATTATCCCAAGACATAATTTTTTCGATTGTAAGCATTTTTTCGCGTATTGCGACAGCCCAGTTGGGATCTTCTTTTTCGATAATTTCAATAAACTTATCCTGCTTTTGTTTACCGCAGGTTTCAATCAATTGCACAAGTTGAATGAATCCTCCGTGTTTTTGATAGCGAGAAAGCATTCTCATTTGGCCCCTTTCTAGGGTTAGAATAATACCGAGCTACTGTTCGGTAGATCGAAACAGAGAATTTAGATAAACGTTTTTGCCTAAACATTATGCGACTAAAGGCTAGTTGAGCGAGAGATTATTTAAAATATTTTTCGTAGACATCTCGGCCAATAGCGTCGATCTCTTCTTGAGATGGTTGTTTCTTCTTAGCGCTTGGCGCTTTTACATATAGTTTTGCAACAACAGCAGTATTAATTTCTTCAGTATCTAAATTTTGTTTCATCTTGAGCTCGTTATATAGGGCGGCATTTTCAGTTTTTATATCATTTAACATAGCGTCTTTTGTTTTTTCAGAAAGCGCATTAACTGTTTTTTTCACCTCTGGTGAAAGTTCAGCAAGTTGTTCTTTAGTTACCTTAACGGTAGATTCACTTTGCAGGTTCATTAAATCTTCTTTGGTGGTTTCAATAAGTTGCGGCGGAGCTTCAGTTTTTGATTTTGCTTCAACTGAAAATCCCGTTTTCACTTGAACAACCTCTTCCGGCTTGGCTATAGAATTTACAGCCACCTCACCACGAATAACAGTTAATTGTGTACCTACCGATGGGTTAGCACGGGTAAAAAAGTCGGTGCCGCGAACTCCTGCCACAGCGGTTGGGGTTTTTACCTTCATATTATTTCTCGGACCAGACTTCGATATCAGAGCGCGCAATCGCCCATAGAGAAGTTGAATTGAAGAACTTTTTTGGTCTTCAGATTTATCTGTAATCGACGGCATAACCATAGTTGTGCCAACACCGATAACGAATTGATCGCCATTAGGATATGTGATTTTGGCTTTGCCATCAGCACCGCTTTGTACGATTTCTTGCGGCCTTATTTTCTTGCCGATTTTTGCTATTTCGTAAGAATACTTTACGCCTTCATAAATTGCGAGAGGACCGTTTTCTCCACCGTTTGTCGGATTGCGCAAAATCTTAACATCGCCTTTTATGGCAACAAAGGTGCCAATAAATGATTGAGCCCACGTGGTACTGTGTAAGAGTAAAGGTAAAAGCAGTGTCAAAATCATTTTCATATTAGACTTCCTATTTTTTGTTTGTAATTGTAATAGCGTGATATAACTGAAGGTAATAGTCAAACATTGATGGCAAGACATAAGGAGTAGACAGTGTGTCTATCTGCGAAAACAATTTATATTATTGAAGATGAGCAAGATATTGCTGAACTTATGCGTTACAATTTGGTTTTAAAAGGCTACTCGGTTAAAGTGTTTTTTTCTGGCGAAGAAGGTCTAAACGCTATAGCAAGAAAATCTCCAGACCTGCTTATACTTGATATAATGTTACCCGGGCTTTCGGGGCTTGAGGTTTGTGAGGCATTACGTAAGCACAAAAAAGAAAAGTATTTACCCTTAATTATGGTGTCAGCAAAAGGTGAAGAAAATGATGTGGTTAAAGGCCTTGAATTAGGCGCTGACGACTACGTAACTAAACCCTTTAGTACAGCGGTATTAAATGCGCGTGTTGAGGCCGTACTTCGCAATAGAAGAGATAGCGAGGCAGCGCATGTAGAAGTGATTAAATTGCCAGGACTTGAAATCAATGCGAACAAGGCCGAAGTAATTATCAATAGCCAAAAGGTTGACCTTACCCAATCTGAATTTAAAATTTTGCATTTTTTGGCTCAGCGCCCAGGGTTTGTTTACACGCGTGGGCAGATTGTTGAGGCCATACGTGGTGAAAACTATACTGTCACTGAACGAGCAATTGATTTTCAAATGGTTGGACTTAGAAAAAAAATTGGCGATAAAGGTGAGTTGATAGAAACGATTCGCGGTGTGGGCTACCGTTTTAAAAATATAGACGAAGGCAAAGACCAAACATGAATTATAAAAGTTTTTTTTGGCAACTTTTTTTCGCCATTACGCTCTTGTGCGTATTTTTTATGCTTATTCTTCATGCTTTCATGCAGAACTTTTCAGAAGTAGCATCAATCTCAATCACGATAGGGTTAATTATTATAGTTGCTTTTTTTATGTCGTACCGCTTGAGTCGTCCGCTCGAGGCCTTACGGCACCATCTTAAGAAAATGGCTGAAGGTGATATTTCAGATCGCATGCGTACTCTAAAAACCGAAGTTGTTGAAATTCACGAACTGGCTAATGCCATGGAGACTATACGCGATCATATGCAACAGAGAATACACACAATATTGATGCAAAAAAGCGAGCAAGATGCCCTACTTGCAAGCATGGTCGAAGGTGTTGTTGCGGTAGACCATGCTTACCAGATTTTACATATAAATAGCGCAGCCGGCAATATATTGGGGGTTTCTCCTGAATCGGTGATAGGGCAAAACATTGATAGTGTTATAAAAGAGAAAAGTGTTCTCGACACTGTTCGTGAGAGCTTGGTTAGTAATAAAATGATTGAAAAAGATATTGAATTTAGTGGTGGGAGTAAAAAATACTTGCAGCTACACGCAAGCCCCATGCAAATGCCTGATGATTTTCGTTATGGTGTTGTGCTTGTTTTTTCAGATGTTACGCGTTTACGTGAGCTTGAGAATATTCGACGTGATTTTGTGTCAAACGTTTCTCATGAATTACGAACTCCGCTAACATCTATTCAAGGTTTTGCTGAAACATTACTAAACCCTTCTGTTAAAGACCCCAATGAGATAAAAAGATTTCTTGAAATTATTCAACGTCATGCCGCGCGTCTTGGTCGCATCATCGAAGATATTTTGGCACTTTCACGCCTTGAACGAGATGCCGAGTTCAGCCAGATAGAGCTTAAAGAAGCTTTTATTGATCCGGTTATTTCATCAGCGGTAGAGCTTTGTCATATAAGAGCTGATAAGAAAAAAATTTCTTTGCAGGTATCTTGTGCTCAAGAAATTAAGGCTGCTATTGACCCTTACCTTCTTGAGCAGGCCATTGTTAATCTTATTGATAATGCCATTCGTTACAGTGATGAGGCGTATCCTATTCAGATAAAGGTAGTTCAAGAAGGTAAAGAGATTCTTATAAGCGTGAAAGATCAGGGCATAGGCATTTCAGAATCGCAGCTACCGCGAATATTTGAGCGTTTCTATCGCGTTGACAAGGCGCGTAGCCGTGAGCTTGGCGGCACCGGCCTTGGGCTTTCTATTGTAAAGCACATATCGCTTGCGCATCACGGTCGAATCGAAGTTAAAAGTAAAATTGGTGAAGGAACTACTTTCACAATTTTTCTGCCAGCGGTATAAGAGCTCGAGCATTACAACACAATAGCAAAATAACATAACAGCTAGGAGGCTCGTAGTGGTACGACAACTATTAATTATTAGCTCGTTTACGGCTTTTCAAATGCTAGGTAATTTTAACAAGGCGAGTGCCGATGAGTTTTCAGGTAAAATTAAAATTGATGGGTCGAGTACGGTTTTTCCTATTACTGAGGCCGTTGCCGAAGAATTTGGTAAGAAGCACGCTAAGGTGCAGGTAACGGTTGGAGCTTCAGGTACTGGGGGAGGGTTTAAAAAATTAGCTCTTGGTGAAATAGATATCTGTAATGCCTCGCGCACAATTAAAGACATAGAAATAAAGGCGGCTAAGTCTCA
>Ga0154799_1035_pt1 | contig 13543 bp, 14 predicted proteins | sample Rifle2008BG16ft_FD_105807 | JGI IMG/M metagenome (GOLD analysis project Ga0154799, IMG submission 105807) | Bdellovibrionales bacterium RBG_16_40_8 | reverse complement strand
TGAAAGGCAATCGTGAGTTCTGGCTTCCAAGTAGGGAGCTTTTGGATGATAACATCCTCAACTTTAGTGGCATGTTGATTTAAGTAGAGCTCAAGGTCTTGACGAAGCTGAGAAATATTGGCCCCACAAGAATTTAAAATATCAGACGCATCACTGTTACTTAAAAGCGCAAGTAGCACGTGCTCAAGGCTCACAAACTCATGGTGCTCGTGTGCTGCCATGCGCACAGCTTCATTCAGTGAGGTTTCAAGCAAAGGGTTTAACATCAAATCTCCTTAGGAGGTTTTCTCCATCGTACATTTGAGCGGGTGCTTGTTTTTACGCGAATACTCATTAACCACATACACCTTTGTCTCAGCGATTTCGTGACTATAAACACCAGCCACCCCCGAGCCCTGTTGATGCACTTGCATCATAATGCGGTTTGCTTCCTCCATATTTTTCAAAAAAAACTTCTGCAAGATATGAACCACGAAATCCATCGGTGTATAATCATCATTTAAAAGCACAACCTTATAAAAAAACGGCTCCGCTAATTTCTGCTCAGGCTTCACGAGCGTTTTCGCACCCGCTCCTGGTTTATCTTCCCCGTCAGATTCCAAACTCAATCTCCAATGACAAACGTGAATTCATAATCGCTTTAGTCAAGGTTCATACTTATAACATCACAGGATATTATGTTATTTTAACATTCATTTACCATTTTTTTGCAAATTCATCATATGCCTTGCGTTAGGACCATACTTTAATATTGGGACAGAAAATAATATTGCGAGATAATTTGGCTCATTTACTTGGCCTGTAGGCGAACGAATTTAATAGCAGTAGGCACGGTCGTTGCAGAACTTAAGTCATGACAATAAAAATGAGGGAAGCGTATGAGAAAAAAAGGTAAAATTGCTCTGGCAGTTGACGCTAACAACATGAATTCGTCTGCTTTGCGCAAGACGAGTACGTTAGCGCAGAATATTGCTAGACAGATGAATAGTCAGGCTGAGCCTGTGTATGCATTAAGACCGACTGAGTTTTATGTTCCAACAGAACTCGCCCCGGTACCAGTATTTGTGCCGATGGACGAATTGAAAGCCGAAGCCGTTGCAAAGTTTAAGAAATTGGCGAAAAAAACAAAATTAGATATGCCGACTTTGAAGGTAGTTCCTTGCCGAGGGCCTTCAATAACAGCAGAAATTGAAAGTCTAAATAGATATTTAAAGCGTAATAAATATCAAATGGTGATTGTTTCTTCTCGTGGCAAAAAGGGCTTTCAACGGTTTTTTATGGGTAGCTTTACCGACGCTGCACTGCACACTTTAGAAGTCCCGATGCTTATTGTTAATCCCAAGCAGCAACTTAGTTCTAGTGAGATAAAAAATATAATGTATGCAACTGACGGCAGCGATGAGTCATTTTATGCTTTTCTAAAGTTAGTGGTGCTAGCTGCACGTTTAAAATGCTCAATAACGCTTCTTACAATTTTACCGACGCCGACTAGATGGGCCAGACCATATGTTAGATTTAACTCTGTCCGTTATACAAAAATGGTACTTAAAAAATTCTCTACTTGGATATTAAAGGCAAAGAAAAAAGGTGTTATAGCATATGTAGAGGTAGTTAGAAGCGAAGAAAATGTAGTGCAAGCGATTGTAGGTGTCGCACATAAAAAAACGGATATTATCGCACTTTCAGCTCGTAGCACAGCGGCACCACTTGCAACTATTATGGGCGTTTCACATAAACTTGTTTATTTGGCAAAGGAGCCGGTTTTAATTCTTAAATCTTAGAAAATATGGGGGCGGGTTATGGAACGTTTATTTATTAATCTACTTTTGATGTTGGCAATTACTGGGTCAGTTGCAGTAAGCCATGCTAGTACAACGTTTCTGTCTAGGTTTAAAAATAATATTAGAGTGGCTATTGATGAAACTCCAGAAAAGCTCAATGCTTCGGTTGACTATAGTAGAATAGAAGAGAAAACAAATGCCTGTAGTCGTAGTGGGTCGCGCCTTGCTATTATGAGCGCGGCAACGTTTCATTTGCACACTTTGCCGCGTTTGCCGCTTCGTTCATTTGAGGCGTCTAGTGACTCAGCCGCCTCTTTTCTCGAAAACAGAAGCGTTATTGATAAAATAGATAATATAGATGAAAAGATGAGATCAGGCGAAGTTTCGGTGCAACCTTGGTCAGGAGATTACTGGCCTATTCGCTCCGGGGGCATTGCGCGAAGATATTTAGATTCAAATTTTCCAGATTTGACTACGCGCGACAGTTGGCTTGATGCATTTAATTACTTTCAAGCTAATGCTCCAGACAAAACAGAAGATAAATTCTTGGCGCCATCTGAAAAATATGACTTGCTGGTTGATGACAAAAATTTTTCTTTAACGAAAGCAAATTGGGCCGAGGGTAAACAGTATAATGATCGTTACGGTGAAGTTGAAAAATGGATGGGCTATTGTCACGGTTGGGCGCCCGCCTCATTTATGGAGCCTCGTCCAACTCATAAAATTACGGTTAAGAGCCACGCCGCAGATTCGGACAAAGAGATCGAGTTTTTACCAGATGACGTAAAGGCGCTTGCGTCACTTAAATGGGCAAATGGGATCAATGTCACCGAAGACTATTTAACCGGGGCTACTCGTTTTCTTGGTAATCGTTGTGATGATAAAGAACCAAAAAAAGATCAAGAAACTGGGCGCATAATAGAGCCCGGGTGTTTTGATTTGAACCCTGGCACTTGGCATATTGTAGTTACTAATCAAATCGCGCGCGCCAATAGACCATTAATTATTGACGCTTCATTTGACTACGAGGTTTGGAACCAACCAGTTACTGGTTATTCATTTAGTTATTTTAATCCAAAAACACTAAAGCCTACCGAAGATTTGGCTGAAGCGACTATTGACATAAATGATACTGAATTTGTCGACAAGTTTAAGAAATTTCGTAACAACCCCAATGCTGTGCAACTTGTTGGTGTAAAAATGTATGTTGAATATGTGGTTGAAACTTCACCGCGAAATCGTGCTGAAGATTCACCTGCACGCGATAGTCATCAAACGGCGGTTTATCATTACGATCTTGAGCTTGATAGTAGAGGACGAATTATTGGCGGTGAGTGGTATCAAAACAAACATCCTGATTTTATCTGGATGCCTCTGAAAAATTCAATTTCGATCAACCATGAAGATACGTATGTCAAAAATGATAAAGATATAGTGCGTGTTGCTCCATACGCTTCACGCGCGATGATACCACTTCGCCGTGTGATCGATAATATTTTAGCTAACTTTAGGTAGGCTAGTCTGATATATAATTATTTTCGGTTAGTACCTTGAAACCATCGTCTTTGAGCTTTTTGTACATGCCAGTAGATGGGTCAAACCAGGCAGTTGGATATGAAGTTGAAAACCCGCAATTAGAGCTGGGCTGCGAACTAGCAGTCAAAACTCTTCGCCATAATACAGATAGGGCAATTTGCGTGCGCGGACCTTGATAATATTCTATTTTTATCGGCAACCTTGTTTCTTTTGTCATGCTAATTTCGCCACCGATAGCGGTGCAACCAACTTGGTTAGAGTGTACCCCGTCATTATTTATTATTTTTTTATAAATTCCAGTATTATAGGCGTCTGTAAAAAAATTAGACCCATCGTCAGAAACTAAAATTAGCTGGTAGAAGCCCTCTTGATCATTATCGCCAAGTTTAAGATAAGAAGTCATCTCAAGCGCAAACCATTCGTCTAGTTTTGTCCCAGAGTCATCGGTTAGACTAGATTATTGTATATTATATTGGTAAGCCCCGTGCAAGGATGCTCTTGTTCAGACGGCCCTTTTATAAAACACTTGGCTGTCTGAATGCCTGAGCCAAGATCATCAATTGTAAAATTAAATGTTGCAGATTTTTTCTCGTCATCTGTAGTCACATTACCATTACGGGTGGCCGACATGTGTGCGATATATTTGGTATTATTTTTTAATGTGCAATCGGCTAGGGCTCCTGTAATTAGGTCTTTTGCAAAGGTAGATTTGCTACAAATAATATTCGTTGCAGCTGCATCAAGAATTATAGCGCTACTGTCTCAAAATATTACACAAATAAGTTAGTGCGTAGAGGTTTGTGCCAATCGCTCAAGAAGGTCTTTTCTGGTAATTGGTTTACTTAAGTGATCGCTAAAGCCACTTACTAAACACTGATCACGAACATCTTTAAAGGCGTGCGCAGTTAATGCAAGTATTGGTTTTTTAAAACCGTTTTCGCGTAGTGTGGCAGTTGCCTTATAGCCATCCATGACTGGCATTTGTAAATCCATAAGAATTACGTCGTAGTCTTTTTCGCTTGCTTTGTCGCAAGCCACCTGGCCATTTTCAGCACTATCAACTGTTGCCCCGGCAATTCTTAAGTATTGAGCTATTAGCAGTTGATTGTCTGGCGAATCATCAGCCACCAAGACATTTAATCCATCTAAACGAATTTTTTTATAGTCAACATTTACTTGTGTTTCTTTTTTTATAAAACTTTGTTCAAGTGGCAGTTCAATCGTACCAGGATCAATCGAAACGGTAAAGGTACTGCCTTTACCGTAGGTGCTATTTGTCAGTTCTACATCGCCACCAAGTGCGTGAGCCAAGTGCCGTGATAGAATAAGACCTAATCCGGTACCGCCAAATTTACGCGTAATAGAGGTATCAGCCTGAGAAAATTGGTTAAATAGATTATTTTTTTGTTCATCTTTAATTCCGCGCCCAGTATCAGTTATGGCAAATTGCAGTTGAGGTCGTCCATTTTTCATATTGAGTAATTTTATTTTTATATCAACCAATCCGCTATCGGTAAATTTAATGGCATTACCGACGATATTATAAAGAATTTGGCGAAGGCGAAGCGGGTCAGTATATAAGCAAGCTGGGGTGGGCCCATCTGCTGATATATTAAAATTTAAACCTTTTTCTTCTGCTTTTAGTTTAAGCAGTGAAGTAAGATCAACGACAAGCTCACTAAGAGAAATTCTTGATTTTTCGACTTGAAATTTACCCGACTCAATTTTAGACAGATCTAAAATATCGTTTACAATGTTGGTTAGAAGCTCTCCATTTTTTTTAAGTATTCTATACCATTCTCTACGCTTCTCTAAAGTAGGTGAGTCATTTAACATCAAATCAGCAAATCCGAGAATAGCCCCTAAGGGTGTACGAATCTCATGAGACATGTTAGCAAGAAATGCGCCCTTAGCCTCGCTTGCAGCGCGAGCATTGATCTCAGCCTGTTTATATAAGGTGACGTCTGATATTAGTGTCACAGCACCTTGTATTTTATTATCAGAATCATAATTAGGTATCATATTGACTTTAACGCTTCGAGGCTTATCGAGGTGATTTGCGTTGAATTCTATCATCATAGGTTGGCCAGAAAGCACTTGATTAACATTTTTTTCAATAAAGTTGGTGTAAACTTCTTTGCCGACTAGTTCTTCTATGGTGTGACCAATTATTTCACCTTGTGTCTTATTATGCCATTCACAAAAGGTGCTATTACAAAAAATATAGCGCAGACTTTTATCATAGCAGGCTATAGCAACGGGTAATGAGTTTGTTATAAGCGTAAGCTGAGCGCTTTTACTAGCTAGTTCTTCACTTCGTGTAGCAAGTTGTTTTGTTCGCTGATTAATCATGTGTTCGAGATTTTCTTTTGCTCCCTTAACCTTGTGGCGCGCACTCATTAGTTCGGCGGTAACTATTGCTATCAGCATACCTTCTACCCAGAAAAGCCCTAGTTGGTATAATTTTATCCCTTCGACATTAAGATTTTGAATAGGCTCAATAAAAAAATAAATTGAAAGAAGACCGGTCAATAACGAGGCAAAAATACCTGGTCCTAGTCCGCATATAAGAGCGCTTACAAAAATTGCCAAAATATAAAGTGTGTACGGACTCACCTCACCAAAGGTTCTCAAAAAAAATAGTTTTAGCAAAGTGGCTAAAAAAATGATTAATAAGACCGTTAGATAGCGTCGCGTTTGATGAATTATTGCCATATTATAATTTCTAGCCCCCTGTATTAAGAGGTATTACATAGTGGCGAAATATTCAATTTTTTATAGTAAAAATAAAAAAACCAATCAAAAACAGTTAAATTAGTTAAGAAAAACATATAAATTAGTTAAGAAATCATAACAAATAATGAATTTCTATATTATTAAATAGAAGTATTCTTCATAATTATAAAGGACTGGGGTTACATGAAGACCGATACCGGGGGGGAATCATTTCTAAACTTAAAATAACCAATATTCTTAAGCCTTTTGAAAAATTTGTGCAGATTGAAGCGTCATCTGGACTTATTCTAATGTTTAGTGCACTGATCGCTTTATTTATAGCAAACAGTAATTTTGCAGAATTATATTTTTCACTACTTCACTATAATTTTTGGGGCCTTACTCTACATCAATGGGTCAACGATGGACTTATGACCATTTTCTTTTTTCTTATGGGTATGGAGATTAAAAGAGAATTACTTGTCGGTGAGTTAAGTAGCCCACAGAAAGCGGCTTTACCCATAGTTGCAGCCATGGGGGGAATGGTTGTGCCCGCAGCTATATATTATTTTTTTAATTCAAATGATGTCAGTAATTTGCATGGTTGGGGCATACCGATGGCAACTGATATCGCATTTGCTCTTGGAGTTTTGAGCTTGTTTGGCAAAAGAGTGCCAGTGTCTTTAAAAGTATTTCTTCTGGCACTGGCTATTGTCGACGATCTTGGCGCAGTATTAGTAATTGCATTTTTTTATACAGAAAAAATAAGTGGCCAGTATCTGGGGCTTGGTGCATTAGTTTTTGGATTAATTAATTTATCTCGCATTGCTGGTGTGAGATCTTATTTTGTTTATGTTGTTTTAGGCAGCGTCATTTGGGTAGCGTTTATGTTTTCAGGGGTTCACGCAACTATTGCAGGAGTGATTCTTGGGTTTATGACGCCGCTCAAATTTCCAGTAAAAAAGAAATCAGACGCCAGGTATTCGCCTCTAGAATATTTAGTGCATCTTCTCCATCCGTGGGTGAGTTTTGGGATAATGCCACTTTTTGCATTAGCAAATACCGGCATTGATCTTAGAGGCATTGAATTTACTAAAATTATATTTAACCCAATACATCAAGGGGTAGCGCTTGGGCTTATTTTTGGTAAGTCGATAGGTATAATGGCGACTTGCTTTATCGCTGAACGTTTGAAAATCGCTATATTGCCAGAAAAGTTAAAATTACGTAATTTTCTTGGGATTTCATTTTTAGCCGGGATTGGCTTTACTATGTCGCTGTTTATTTCAGAATTGGCGTTGAAGCCTGATCAAGAATTATATTCAAAGACTGGTATTTTATTAGGTTCGCTGTGCTCGGCAATTATCGGCGCCATACTTATTTATATAACAGCGCCAAAAATGTATATTAAGGACCAATGATAATTAAAATCTATAAAAGTAATATCCATAAGGCCCGTAATTATAATAAAAATATGGAGTGTAGTTATACGCGTATCCGCCATAAAAATAAGTTGGATAATAAACCTGTGACACGTACAACCACTGTTTCTGGCAGTCTGTCAGGTAGTAATACATCAGCACTTGTAAAAGCACTTAAAAAACTTATGAGTAAAACTGTTAATAGGTGTTTCATGACTATTCCTCCATGTTTTATTAGCTATGATCGGTATCTGCCTAAGGCGAGAATTCGTCAAATTAAGATTTATTGATTTTTATGACAAATTTTTTACATTTGTGTACATTAAGCTAATGTGCAGCAGCAAATATTTTATCAGTAGCAACACATACATGATCAATAGACGAACTTTAATTGTATTAATCGTATTATTTTTTACAGTTCATGCCAAAGCCATTTCACTGCACCCTGAATTTACCTCATTAAATGAGCAAGAGGCTAAGTCATTTGATGACCCCTCTCTTGTTGACGGAGAATATGAATCTGATTTTCTGACATATGCCCCTTCACTTAGCCAAGTGTCTCTTTATTACTCATCGCCCAGAGCTTTTATTGGTTCGGTGGGCAGCCTTGGTGCTAAACAGTTTTTTATTAATGAGGCATTTCACGCTAAGTTTTCACTGTACACGCAAGTTGATTTTTCTATTACGCATTTTCATAAAGCTGATTTTGAGGATGAGTTTTCTGGCACAATTTTAGAGTTTATTTTTTGGGACGTTAATCATAAAAATGCTTTTAGCGTATTTGGCGAGCCAGAATTTCAAAAACGTAGTGATGATTTAGGTATTTCGTATATTAGGCAAATTGATTTGCAGAAATATTTGTCTGTTTACATATTTTACCCAGAAATGTCGCGCAATGATCGAAATATCGATACCGACCGTTTTCGCAAACGGCCAGTTACGTTAGGAACACTATTTCGCGAAGTAGATAATATTAAGAAGTTTAGAGAAATTTCTTTACGCTACGAAGAGCCCACAGAGTGGGAATTTTCAGATATAAAACGTCTTTATAAATATGATCGTTTACAATTTATATTAACCTCAAGAAGTGCTGTTGAGTCTGGTTATCGTAATTTGCAATTTGAATTTGAACGTAAGCATGAGAAAGAAGAGCCGACAGCGCCGGCATCGACAATAATTGATACCGCCTTGATGCGTGAGCGATATCGCGCGCAGTGGAGTCGTGAGTTACAGAAAATTGAGGCGGGACTTATGTGGTCAAAACATATATGGCGTCGCAATGATGAGAGTCAGTCATTAGAATCGTGGCAGCCATTTTTTTGGACAAACATAATAGTGCGTGATAAAAATATTTATCGCTTTGGCTATAGTTTTGTTTCAGTAGATCACGACGGCAAGATTAGTACTGTAAAGAAGGTTGCTTCAAAGGTTGATCACAGATTTAATCTAGCTTGGCAATATGTACCAAGTGTATCCACAGTTTTAGAGGTTCTTCTTACATTTGATGGTGATAGGTTAGCTAGGTCAGATTTTTGGGAGGGTGGTAATGTGAAGCTCTCTAGTACATTTTAAGAGAGCTTCACCGGATTAGATAATAACTAGCATATTTTTGCCATCGTTTCGTACGAGAGTTCGTGATCATTAACTTTTGTTAAAAGCTCACGAGTTGAAACAATACCAACTAATTTTTTGTCTTTGTTGACTACCGGTATGCGTCGGTGTCTAGATGATTTCATTTTATCTGCCAGAACTTTTATGTCGTCAGTATCAAAGCAATAGTTAATACCCTTAGACATGCAATCTTGTACTTTTGTGATGTTTGGGTCTTTATCTTCGCCGACAACACGTAGAGTGATATCGCGATCGGTGATCATGCCAACCATCTTATCGTCGCGCTCTACTGGCAGTGAGCCATAGTCACCCATTTTCATCATTTTTGCAGCCTCTTTGGCAGATCTCATATAGTTGATTACATCTACCTTTTTGTTCATAATTTCTCGAACTTGCATAATAGCCTCCTTATAATAGTGTATTAATGACCATACGAATCCATCGTGTTTGCATATAGTTGCAGGAAATGGGTTGATTTAAATTTCATTTATATTAATTAAGTGCGTAATTTTCGTCGCAATTTAGGCGTTGTATGGCGCAGTCTATTTAAGACAGGGTGCAATTTATTTGCTATATAGCTTATATATATAATGATAATGGTCAATTGGAGGGATTAGGCTGTAAATTTTTATAAATTGTTAAGAATTTATGAAATAAACCTGCGCGAAGAGCTTATCCGTGGTATACTGCCGAGCAATTATTTTGTCGCACTTTGAGCTTTTGAGCATTTCGTTCAACCTCCATTGCGGCGCCCAGCCTCAGGAGGTCTTATGGGAAGAAAACTTTACGTTGGCAATTTAGCATTTTCAGTAACTTCAGATAGTCTGAACTCACTGTTTGCACAGTTTGGCACAGTTGAGTCTGCCAAAGTCATCACTGATCGTGATACCGGTCGTAGCAAAGGTTTTGCCTTTGTTGAAATGTCTACAGATGATGAAGCGGCCGCGTGCATACGCGAAGTCGCTGGTCGTGAATTAGAAGGGCGACAGCTAAATATTTCAGAAGCTAAACCACAAGAACCACGATCTGGTGGCGGCGGTTTTGGTCGCAGTGGCGGTGGCGGCGGTTTTAATCGCGGTGGCGGCCGTGGCGGACGCTACTAAATAATATTTTTTATTAAAATCATGCCCTCTTTTTTTATAAAAAGAAGAGGGCGATGGCGCTTGCGCCGAAAGTTTAGGTTATCATGTTACGTGAAGATAGGTGCAAGAATTTTAATCACAGCCGCACTAACGTAACGATACGTTTTTGCCCAGATTGCGGCGAAAAAATAAATTCTATGATGAATTCTCGGTGTGACGATATAAAACATGCTAGTCGTCGTAAAGACCGAAGTGCGTTTTGCTGCGATTGCGGCAAATTACTTAAAATAAAGCTTGGCGACAGATAGCTATCCTATCGATTCTATTAAGAGCTTTAAATGGTTTGTTAAATTTGCTCTTAACTTTCGTCATATATTTAACAATTTTAATAGCTAATTCTGGAGCATTTTCTCTATTTAAATAGGTGGCTGCATCATTTAATTGTGAGTTGGGAATATTTATTTCATCGCGGCGAAATGTCGCGGTATCAAATACGTCTATCCAGTGCTCAAGGTTTTGCAACTCTTCTTTAATGGCTGCAGAATTTGCGTAGAATTTCTTTAGGCGCATAAAAAATAAATCTTCTTTTATCGCACTTTCAATGCGATTTAGTTCAATTACAGTTTGTTCAAAAAAAGCTCGATCATTTTCATTTAAGTCTTGTTTTTTTCTACCCCAAAAAAGAGCCAATCTCGTCGCGATATCTTCATTAAATGGATAACCCCAACTTTCGAGATTTTGTAGAGTCATAATTTTTGGCAAATCATGGTAAGTTTTGGCATATTCAGTTATCAATGATTCATCTAAATTAGTAAAATCACTTTTAAACTGGCGATATGCTATAAGCATTTCATGATCTACGCGATTTCGATGTTCAATCATGCTTTGTTTGAAGTCAGTAGCAGAAATTGCGTGGGTTTGGGGCACATAAACCGTTAAATTTATTAAAAAAATAAAAAAATATGTGCGCATGGCAGAAATTCGCATACAAAAAATTACATTGCAAACTGTTTGCCAACTGCCAGATTGAATTAAAGCTGGTTTAAATGGCTAAACCCCGAATATTCTTCGTAAAAAATTCGTTTTTTTTTCGGTATATGGCGCATAACGCGCTTTTAAATCGAATAGGCCAGTTCTCCATACCACGCTTTTTTTATGGCTAAACGTTAGAAAAGTATTATAGCCATGGTAGGCACCCATGCCGCTATCGCCGACACCGCCAAATGGTAGATTTGGGTTTGAAAGATGAATGACAGTGTCATTGATGCAGCCACCGCCAAATGAGATGTCTTTTATAAATTGTTTTTTTATTTTTTTTGATTGAGTAAATAAATAAGCTGAAAGTGGTTTTGACTGGGCATTAATTGCAGCAAAGACTTCGTCTAAATTTTGAAAGGTAAACACTGGCAGTATTGGTCCGAAAATTTCTTCTTTCATAACTGGGTCAGACCAGCTAACGCCAGTAAGAATTGTCGGCTGAATATAAAGGTCATTTACGTCAGTTTTGCCACCATAATAAATTTTACCTTTATCTATGAGACTACAAATTCGCTGATGACTGCGAGCATTCACAATTCTAGCATAGCTATTACTGTGTTGCTCATTTTCACCAAACTGCTCATGAATGGTATTTTTTATTTTTTCTAAGAAATTTTGTGCAATTGACTCGTGTACATATAGATAATCAGGGGCAACGCAAGACTGTCCTGAATTATAGAATTTGCCCCAAACTAAGCGTCGCGCCGCAAGATCAAGATCGGCGTCTTTGCAAACTATTAGAGGGCTTTTACCTCCTAGTTCAAGTGTGACTGGTACAAGATTTTTTGCCGCTGCTTGCATAACAATTTTACCGATAGGAATGCTGCCAGTAAAAAATATGTGGTCAAATTTAAGCGCTAAAAGGCTTGTAGTTTCAGGTATAGCGCCTTCAATAGCAGCCACAGAGTTTTCAGCAAAATATTTAGCTATAAGTTCGCATATGAGGTGTGAAGTGCTAGGCGAAAGCTCAGAAGGTTTAATAATTGCGCAGTTGCCGGCAGCAAGTGCCCCTATCAAAGGTGATAAAGATAATTGCACAGGGTAGTTCCAAGGTGCGATTGTTAGAATGACGCCAAGGGGTTCATAATAAATTCGGCTATGAGATGGCCAAATATAAAACGGAGTGCAAACGCATTTTGGTTTCATCCAGCGGCATAATTTTTTCTTCGCAAGCTTAATATCATCAAGCACAAAGGCAATTTCACTAATTAAGGATTCATGTAATGGCTTTCGCAGATCTTTATACAATGCTTGGCAGAGGCTTTCTTTATTTTCTTTAACAAGGGATTCAAGGCGAGTTAGCATATCATAGCGCCAGGCGTATGATTTTGTTTGCCCAGATGAAAATAATAATTTTTGTTTTTGAAAAATTTCGTTAATTGAAGATTTTTTTTCCATTGATTAAAAAAAATAGCCCGCATTGGGTAATAAATCAAGCCAGTTACACTTCTTGTTAAGGTTCTTGTTAAAGTGCCTGTGCTGCAAGTGTGCGCGCGATGCGGTCAGCAAAGGCCATAATGGTTAACTGTGGGTTAACCCCTAGTGATGACGGAAAAATACTGCCATCAGCAACATAAATATTTTCTTTGCCGAATATCCTACCATTTGTGTCAATAACGCCATTATCAGGGGTAACTGCCATCCTGGCTGTGCCAAGCGGATGAAATGCGGCTATCTCGATACTTTTTGGTGAAATTTTTGTGCGGCGAAAACGCTCGACGTCTGCTAACGTTCGCATCTCCAAATTAGTGTCGCGCACCATTGGTATTACACGTTTGGCCCCTGATTTGAGAAATAATTCTGCCATAAGTGCCATGGCTTTTACGAGCTTTGCCGCATCATCATGAGATAAACTATATTTTGCAACTGTGCCCAAACCAGGCAGGTCTAGTATACGCCCATGCCCTTCGTCTTCTACCATCACGCCAAATGTGGCCATATGTGAATAATTCTTCATAAACTCATGAAGTTTTGCTCCCATAAAAGGCGTCATAAATGCAGCAAGATCAGGCGGCACAAACACACCCTCGAATAAAAGCCCTTCGTTTGAAAACTCTTCTGAGTGATAGGCCTGAGGTGTACCCACCCACCCATTAATTTTTTCACCAAACTCGGCATAGACTTTTGTAGCTGGATGTAGAGATAAATTGTGCCCCAGCCAGCGCGACCTACTTAATTTATTTTTTCGAATTAAAGACGGAGTGCCGAAAGCACCACCGGCAATTAACACAAAACGAGTTTTTATGCGTACCTGCTGACCAGTGCGTCTTTCGCGATGATCAACAACATCAGCTATAACCTCGGTAGCGCGATTTCCTTCAAGCACGATATGGGCCGCCTTACACTCTGTATAAACGCG
>Ga0154799_1124_pt3 | contig 13616 bp, 14 predicted proteins | sample Rifle2008BG16ft_FD_105807 | JGI IMG/M metagenome (GOLD analysis project Ga0154799, IMG submission 105807) | Bdellovibrionales bacterium RBG_16_40_8 | reverse complement strand
TTTCAATGTTGTTTATTAAAAAAATATTTTTTGAGGCATTAACTAGTTTCATTTTTTGCCTCCATAAAAAAATTGTAAAATTACCGGGGCAAAAACGACAAGAAACACCGCTGGCAATATAAACACTACCATCGGTAAAAGCATAAGCTGCGATGCTTTTGCGCCAGCCTTCTCTGCGCGAACAAATCGTTCAAGACGCATTTGAGTCGACTGATCTTTTAACACTTGAGAAATGCTGGTCCCGGTTTGATCTGCATCGTTGACCACGGCGACAAAGCTTGTGATTTCAGGAATATCGAGCCTGCGTGCAAAGTTTTTTAGTGAGTCTGAGCGCGAAGAGCCTAATTTTATATCCTTTAAAACTACGCCAAGTTCTTCAGCCAGCACAGAATCTTCTGCCTTATCGACAATGCGCTGAATTGCGTTTATAAAATCTAAACCGGCCTCAGTTGAGAGAGCAAGAAGATCAATAAAAAAAGGCAGATCAACAATCACAGATATGTAACGCTGATTAGTTTGCATTTTGCAGTAAAGGTGCGGAAAGTAAGCGCCACCAAGACCCATAAGAACACAAAACCAATACGAAAAACTAAGCCCCATAGTAAATTTTAATATTACCATGGCAATTGGAAACATTACCCCCCACAGAATTTGTAAGCCAATAAATTCATCGACGTTTAGTTCAGTAGCTAACCCACCGGTCAGCAATTTTCTTTCTATCTTTTTGCGGTAGGTTGGATTTTTAATTCGCAAAGCATGTTGCAGGGTAAAATTATGTACCAGCGGGCGTGACAAATTTATGAACGAAGATTTAGATTTTACTGGCTCATTGCCAGATGCCCATGCTAATGCATTGGCGTCGGTTTTGTTGGCAAGTAGCGCACTAGTGAAAAGATAAATGCTTAATGCTGCGAGCCCTAATCCGGCTAGAAGTAAAACTATCTCAGGCATTGAATTGACTCCATAGACCGCGAGGGCGAATGTACAAGCTTGTACTCGTTTCAGAATCACCAAGAAGACGACAAATTTTATCCGATGCCGGTTTTATATTTTCTGTTGCCACATCGAAACTATCGGAAACAATTGAAGAAAATATGAATCACGAGCGAGAAATAATGCGAATAGCTAAAGAAAAATCGATATCTTATCTTAGCGAACATAACCAATTGAAAGGACAAGAAATTTTGCTTCTCTCGGCAGACACCATGGTTTTTCTTGCAGGAAAAGCCTTCGGAAAACCAAAAAACTCGGCCGAAGCCGAGCAATTTCTTAGCGTACTTTCCGGAAGGGCGCACAGCGTTATTACCGGATTGTGCTTATATAATCTCAAGACGGACCAGTTGGTAGAGGCGGCAGACCAGACTGAAGTAGAGTTTCGCGCGCTTTCACAAAACGAAATAGTTCAGTATGTGGCAAGCGGTGAGCCGCTCGACAAGGCGGGGGCTTATGCAATACAGAGCGAAGGTAAAAAATTTGTGAAAAGGGTGAACGGCTCAGTGAATAATGTAATAGGATTTCCGTTAGAGCTTTTCGAAAAAATTCTGTACGAAAAAGGTTGGCATGTCGATCGAAAAAAACCTGCAGCAAATTAATTTGCAAATTGAGCGCGCTGCCAAAGAGAGTGGTCGCTTACGTCAAGACATTACTTTATTGGCTGTGAGTAAAATGATATCTGCAGAAAAAATTCGCGAAGCATATACGGCCGGAGTACGCCATTTTGCAGAAAATTACGTTCAAGATTATTTAATAAAAAAAGAAAAGCTTACTGACCTAAAACTTGATTGGCAGTTTATCGGCCAACTGCAATCAAACAAGATCAAAAAAATTGTTAATTGTTTTTCATTAATTCATTCAGTAGATAGACTAAAAATTTTAAAAGAAATTTCTTTGCGCACGAAAACTTCACAAAATATTTTGATTGAGGTCAATATAGCTGGCGAAAAGTCAAAAAGTGGCTGTAACTCAGAAGAATTGCCTAAATTACTTGAACAAATGCAAAAAATTGAAAATATTAAATTATGCGGGCTTATGTTTATGCCGCCATTAGACTTGAAGCCTTCTGCGCAAGAGCGTTATTACGCTAGTGCTCGTAATTTGCGAGATGAGTCAGCGCGAGAAGTCAGCTCCCCACATTCACTGATTGAACTATCTATGGGAACAAGTCATGATTTCACAGTGGCTATTCGCGCCGGTGCAACACTGATTCGTTTAGGTACAATTTTATTTGGAGAGCGTAAAAAATAGGCAAAGTAGGCATAGATATGATGACAACTCATGATGTTATTAGAACACAGAAAATAGGTATAATGGGCGTGGGCAATATGGGGCAGGCGGTGCTTAGTGCCTTTATCGACTCGGGTATAGTACCTAGAGAAAATATTATCATTGCAAATCGCTCGGAGCGAAAATTAAAGAAGGTAGCTAACGAATTTCAAGTGCGATCAGTTAATACCAACGAACAATTAATTGATGAGTCTAATGTTGTTATAATAGGGGTAAAGCCACAAGATCTTTACCAGGCCATAGAGCCTATAGCCTCGTCGTTTCACGAAGATCATGTAGTGATTTCTTTGGCCGCGGGTATACCGCTTGCATCTTTAGAGAAACTAATTCCGAACGCAAAAAAAATTTTACGAGTATTACCGAATACTGCTGCCAAAATAAAACTAAGTGTAATTGCCTATTCTTCTTCAGCTGGGGCAACTCACCATCTTAAATGGATTGAAGATTTGCTTTCGACAATGGGGTTTGTAGTTGCTGTTGAGGATGGCGAAATGATGGAAGCCATGGTTGTTGCATCAAGTAGCGGCATTGGTTTTGTCTATGAGTTGATGATGTATTGGCAAGAGTGGCTGGGCGAGAGGGGAATTTCAGCTAATATTGCAAAACAAGTTACTACTAAGGTGTTTGCTGGGGCGGCAGCGATGGCAGAAGCAGCACCACAAGTATCTTTTGAAGAGCTCTTGCGAAAGGTAACATCTCTTAAAGGCGTTACCGCGGCGGGTCTTGAGTCTATTCGCGAACTCGAAATTGAGCGAGCTTTGCGAATTAGTTTTGAGAAGGCCGCCATGCGCGACAAAGAATTGGGTCAAACCTGGATTAAAATCGATTAAACAGATTGCGTTAAAATGTAGTTTTCTTTAACCTATATGCAACTTAACTGAATCTGATTTTTGTCGGCAAAACGACACGAACGAGGAGTTTTCATGAAAATAGCGCCAATTGACATAGCACATAAGACATTCACAAGGCGGATGATGGGTCTTGATCAGGTAGAAGTAGTAGAATTTCTTCGAGTTTTAGCAGAAGAAATGGAATCACTTATTCGTGACCGCAATAATCTGCGTGAGGCCATGCGCGAAAAAGAATTGGCAATTTTAGAATATAGAGAGCGCGATGAGCTACTGAAAAACACGATTACCACAGCAACAAAAATGTCAGATAGGATTCAGCAAGATGCCGAGCGTGAGGCCCGTTTGATATTAAATGATGCTAAACAGCAGTCTGAAATGATTGTGCGAGATGCTCGCGATTCTCTAAAAAAGATTTTTCAAGAAGTGTCTGATCTTAAGCGCATTCGCATGCAGTACGAAAATAATTTACGAGCACTGGCGCAGTCGCAGCTTACTATGATTGAACAAGGGCACAAGGTAATGCCTGATCCAGATCTTTCGCTATCGGCCTCAATTCAATTAACAGCTGAAGATGTAGGCGTGCGTGATTCACAAAACGCAAAGAAACGTGATACTGACACCATTAAATCTAACGTTGCAGATGCACTCAAAAATTCAATGCGTTCTGCCCGCGATACTGATTCGTTCTTGTAATAATCAAGATGCGTTATTTCAAGCGAAAATACTGATTACATGGTACATTTAAGCAGTAAATCTAAAGCGTATTCTACACTTAGGCGCTGAATTTCTTCACGCATAAGATTTTTATCAAATTTTTTAATTTCACTTATAGAAAATCCAGGTCCGGCAATAGCAAAACATACTAGTCCCACGGGCTTATCTAAAGTTCCTCCGGTTGGGCCAGCCACTCCTGTTATAGCTACTGCCCAGTTGCTGCCTGTAACGGCGCGTGCCCCTTGTGCCATTTTAGTGGCTACGGGTAGGCTAACCTCTCCGACAACATCTAGTAATGACAGTGGCACCTGTAAAATTTTGTTTTTGAATGAGCGATGGTAACTAACTATAGCGCCAAGAAAAAAACTAGAAATACCTGGTTGCGACGATATAGTTGCTGATAGCAGGCCGCCAGTGCAGCTTTCAGCGCAAGAAAGTGTAAGCCCACGAATTTCAAATCGCTCCTTAAGTTTATTTACTTTGCTTGCTAGATTAGACATGTTTAGCTGCCAAATACATATTTCATGCCGAGCCAATTGGTTTGTGTGTAAACAAACTGCAGCGCTATGTTTGCAATTACTCCTGCAACTATATCATCAACTACCGTGCCGAAGCCCCCTTGTGCTCGCGCATCTAAGGCGCTTATCGGATAGGGCTTTAGAATATCTAATGTGCGAAATAAAATAAAGCTTGCCAGAAAAGCTTGCCAGGTGTGTGGCAACCAAAACATTGCAATAAGGTAACCGGCCACCTCATCAATAACGACCTCTTTGGTATCGTGGTCTTGCACAATCTGTTCATACTGATCGGCTACACGTATAGACCAAAGAGTAAAAATAAATGTAAGTCCTATATAACCATAAACTCCGGCTAGGCTAAAAAGCACAACTAGAGGAATTGCCCCGATTGTTCCGACTGTTCCAGGCATAAGCGGAGCCCGACCAAGGTAAAAAAAAGTCGCCAAAATTTCTATCGTGCGTCGACTATTCACATAAACTCCTACTCTTAGCCTAGTAGAGTCTAGTATGTTTGATTGCGATTTTCTCCACAATTTAATTATTTTTTCCGATGAGAATTCGCTGCGTTGTTTAAGAAAGAATTGGGGAGATATGGTTACTCTTGATGAAATTTTGCGACTTATGGTGCAAAAAGGGGCAAGTGATGTACATCTCAAAGCTGGCATTGCGCCTATTATTCGTAGGCATGGCGCACTTCGTATTCTAACTGGTAATATACGTTCTTTGTCAGGCCAAGAAATTGAAATTATGGCTAAAAATATTATGGACTCAAGCCAGAGGCAATCGTTAGAGGATAAAAAAGATGTCGATTTGACTTATGGACTGTCTGGCGTTGGGCGATTTCGAGTTAATATATTTAAACAAAGTGGCACTGTGCGCATGGTCATTCGCTATATCCCAGACGAGGTTAAGACTATAGATGAATTAAGTTTGCCTGAAATTATTAAGAAAATTACCAATAATGAGCGAGGCTTAGTTCTGGTCACTGGAGCTACCGGTTCAGGTAAATCTACCACTTTGGCAGCAATGATTGATCATATAAACCGAAATCAAAGTAAACACATTTTAATGATAGAAGATCCAACAGAGTTTATTATAAAAGATAAAAAATCTATTATTACGCAAAGGGAGCTGGGTACAGATACCAGCAGTTTTGCGCAAAGTCTACGTTCGGCACTTCGCCAAGATCCGGATGTGATTCTTATTGGTGAAATGCGCGATCGAGAAACTATTGAAATAGCACTTCTAGCTGCCGAAACCGGGCACTTAGTTTTTTCAACGCTTCACACTCTTGATACGCAAGAGACAATTAACCGAGTGCTAGCGGCTTTTGAGGCGCATCAGCAAGCGCAGATAAGGCTGCAAATGGCTTCAGTATTGAGTGCTATTGTTTGTCAGCAGCTTTGCACCAGAAAAGATCAATCAGGGTATGTTCCAGTACTAGAAATTTTAATCAATAATAAACGTGTAGCTGAGTTAATAGCTGATCCCAAACGAACTGGTGATATTCGTAAAGTGATCGAAGATAGCCAAACACCCTGGGGTATGCGTACGTTTGATCAAAGCCTAATGGATCTTATTTCTCAAGGTGTCATTACATATGAAGAGGCGTTAAAAAGTTCAATATCTCCAGAAAATTTTGCAACACGCTACAGCGGAATTTCACAGCTTGATGGTAAAAAATGGCCCCAAGCAAAGGTAGCCAGTAATCGCGATGAAGATAGTTGGCAAAATTTAGACATTATGGATGTAGAAACTGCGGTAACAACAAGAAAAAGCCTTGAAAAAAATCCAATCGCAGATGAAAAGGTAAGCTTCTTCAAGAAGTTTAAAAAATGACAAAGAAAGCCACAGAAATTAGAGAAGAATTTTTAAAGTATTTCGAACGAAATGGTCATCAGATCATTAAAAGCTCGCGCCTTATTCCTGATGGTGACCCTACTCTGCTTTTCACTAATGCCGGGATGAATCAGTTTAAGAACACATTTCTAGGCGTTGAAACACGCGATTATACACGCGCAGCAAGTTCACAAAAATGCGTACGCGCTGGTGGCAAGCATAATGATCTTGAAAATGTGGGCTTTACGGCACGTCATCATACCTTTTTTGAAATGCTCGGCAATTTTTCTTTCGGAGATTATTTTAAAAAAGAGGCTATTCACTTTGGCTGGGAGTTTGTTACTAAAGCAATGGGCCTTGATAAAAAGCGGCTTTATGTAAGCGTATACGAAAAAGACGATGAAGCAGCTGACATTTGGCATAAACAAGAGGGTGTGCCTAAAGATCGTATTTACCGGTTCGGCGAAAAAGACAATTTTTGGCGTATGGGTAATTCTGGTCCTTGTGGGCCATGTTCTGAAATTTTTTACGATCTAGGTGATAGCGTTCCTGGCGATCCGAAAGAAAATGTCATGGGCGGTAGCGGCGACCGCTTTATGGAAATTTGGAATTTAGTATTTATGCAATATAATGAATCCGAAGATGGCAAAAGAGTTTCTTTGCCCAAGCCTTCAGTAGACACCGGCATGGGGCTAGAGCGTGCAACCTCAGTTTTGCAGGGGCAAATATCAAATTATGACACAGATCTTTTTCAGCCGCTTATTCAAACGGTAGAAAAAATCGCTGGAGTTGAATATATTCGTGATTTTAAAGCTATAAAAGGTGAGCAAAAAAAAGTATTTAATGAGAGAAACGTGGCTATGCGTGTACTTGCCGACCACGGTCGTGCCACAGCATTTCTTATTGGCGATGGGGTATTGCCATCAAACGAAGGCCGTGGTTATGTTCTTCGCCGAATAATGCGTCGGGCGATTCGTTATGGTAGAAATTTATCGCCTGAAAAAAGTATTTTGCCATATGTTGTCGAGAAAGTTATCGAAGAGATGGGGCCGGCTTACCCCGAACTTGAGTTGCAGCGAGAGCATATATTAGCCACGGCTCGTGACGAAGAAAAGCGCTTTTTTTCTACTCTTGATCAGGGATTACAAATTTTACAGATAGAATTCTCTGAAATGTATAAAAGCGCTAAAAAAGTTGTTGATGGTAAATTTGTCTTTAAACTGTATGACACTTTTGGCTTTCCGGCAGATTTGACTCGTGTTATTGCGCGAGAACGCGGGTATGAAATCGATGAGGCAACTTTTGAAAACCAAATAGAAGCCGCTCGCGAAATTGCCCGTTCCTCATGGAAAGGCAAGGGGCTTTCGGCCAGCGAAGCCCATTTAATTAAAGAAACACAGATTTTACAAAAATCGGCTGGATCGACAGAGTTTAGCGGATATGAAGGGGTGGTTTCTGATCAAGGGCAAATTGTATTTCTGTCAGATGGTCAGCAAGTTGTTAGAAGTTTAAAGCGAGAACAAACTGGTATTATAGCTTTAAATAAAACTTGTTTTTATGCAGAAAGTGGCGGGCAAGTTGGCGATGTTGGGCAAATCACTTCGGCGTCAGGTCAGGCAGAAGTTTTAGACTGCACAAAGCTAAACGATATTCATATTCATCACGTAAAAGTAGTAGACGGTGAGCTAAGTGTCGATGAGCTGGCCCATTTAAAGGTAGATTCGCTTAAGCGCGCAAGCACAGCGAATAATCACTCCGCGACGCATTTGCTTCATTCGGCTTTACGTAAAGTACTAGGGGCGCATGTTACTCAAGCGGGTTCTTTGGTGTCTGCAGAGCGATTGCGCTTTGATTTCACTCACAACAGGCCATTATCTTTTTTAGAAGTAGAAGCTATCGAGGGCTTAGTAAACGTTGAGGTCGCAGCAGGCAATGAAATTGAAACTAAAATTATGTCACCAAAAGAAGCCATAGATGCCGGCGCACTAGCGCTTTTTGGCGAAAAATATGGCGATAACGTTCGTGTTCTGCGAATGGGTAATTTTTCAACTGAACTTTGTGGGGGCACGCACACTAAAAACACAGCGCAAATTAGATTTTTTAAAATTGTTAGTGAGGGCGGAGTTTCTTCTGGGGTACGGCGAATTGAAGCCATTACCGGAGAGCTCGCGGCGCGGTACTTAGAGAAAAACACTCGTGAAAATTCTGAAGCGCGTGTGGCTTGTGGACTACAAGAAAATTGGCAACAATACCTTAATTCTGAGTCACGCGTTGCGGTTTGGATTGAGCGCGCCAAAGAAGAAAAAAAATTATTAGAAAAAGAAATTCAATCTCTTCGAGCCACAAAAATTGATATTGATAATCTAGTGCAAAATTCTGAAAAATTTTTAATAGATAATATTGAAGGCGTTTATGTATTTGCTGATTTAGAGATAAGCGATCGCGAGTTGCTAAGTCAAACTTGTGATCGCTTACGTGATAAAATTAAATCAGGCATTGTGGTGGCAATTGCAAGAGGCGAAGAATCTAATCCAATTATCGTAAGTTTGACAAAAAATTTAGTCGGCCCGCTAAACGCCGGTAAAATTTTAGCAGCTGTTGCGGCGATTTTAGGTGGTAAAGGCGGGGGGCGGCCAGATTTCGCGCAAGGCGCGGTTAAGGATTTGTCAAAAATTAAGCAGGCCAGAGAAAAAGTAAATGATTTTTTTCAAAAAATTTAGTTTTAAAAAGGTGATAAATTACATGCGTTTAATTTTTGTTATTTTTCTAGCTGCTACAAATTTTCTAACAGTTACCCAAGTGTTTGCAGACAAAACTCCGCAAAAATTGGCAAAATATGAAATCGGTACTGGCGCAAAATATATTATGACTCTTGATAAAGAGCCAAGTGAAGTGACTATTTCATTTGTTTCGCAAACGGCCAACACTCTTGTCATAGAAATTTTTATTCAATCGCTGTCTGATAGTAGCATTTCAGAAATTAAAATGTGGCAACAGTTTCATTTGCAGCTAGATGGGGGCAAGTTAAAAATTACTAAAGGTATTATTAAAATCCCACAAATTGCAAACCCACAAATTTTACCGTCTGATTACCTGCAAGGGTTTGATGGGGTGCAAATGAAAAGTTTTTTTATTGGTTCAGATGGAGAAATGAATGGTAAAAAGATTGGTGTCGAAACTATCAAGTCTGGCGGCCAAAGCTATAAGTCCACCCACTATCGGCACTATGAAAACAATCAAACTCTAGACTTTTGGATTTCTGACAAAGCTAATCCCATTGGCCTTGTTAAAATGGATTCTCATGGGGGCAAGTCGGGCATGAACTATACCCTGCAGCTTAGTGGTAAAGTTTCAGGGGTAAAGGCTCAAATAAATGCTGCTGAAGCTGAATCCATGAACGATTTTATGAAATCTTTTCTACCACTACTGGGTCCGGCCCTTAATTTTATGCGATAAATCTAGTGACTGTGCATGACAACTCTAGACAGTGCGGGCTATTTGATTTAGCTTAATTTTTCTCTAGGGGATTAGCTCAGTTGGTAGAGCGCTACACTTACAAGCAAACTGTAAGGCAAAATTGACGAGCATCTTGAGTCGGTAAGTGAGCGAAAGAAATAAGTGATTTGAAAAAGTCATTTTTTAAATTGGTAGAGTGGTTATGAGAATTGGTAGAGTGGTAAGTGTTTTGGAGATGAATAGGAGATTTAATTTTTATATAGGGAGTTAGCTCAGTTGGTAGAGCGCGTCCCTTACAAGGACGATGTCGCAGGTTCGACTCCTGTACTCCCTACCATTTTATTGAAATCACTAAAGAATTTAAATTCACCAATTGGTAGAGTGAAGTGGGATAGCTGATGAGTTTAGAGAAAACCCCAATCTATAATCCTGATCAATTACGACCACCTCAAAAACATGAAATTTCAGATGCGCTAGTCGCTGAGCTGAAAGCCTTTGGTGAACCCGATGGCGGCAAACCGTGGCATGGGTACGATTCATTTGAAGTCACTGCTGACAACGCGAAAGACCTCATCGCGATTGTCGAGGGTGACTACGATCATCAATTCAACAGCGATGACGATGAGCTACTCTGCTGGGTTCCTCTTCATGCCTGGCGGATTCTGCTGACAAAGCAATATGAGCCAGCGATTCCTGCATTGATTGGTCGAGTGACACAGAATAACGATGATGACTGGGCTAGAGACGACATTCCGCGCGGTCTAGAGAAGTTTGGAGCCGTTGCGATTGATTTCATTTTCAAAGAGTTCAGAGAAGAAACGATCTTCGCCCAAGAAGACTTTGGCTACGCCGCTCTCATTGAGGTTCTAACTGGAATCGTCAAAACTCATCCACATGAACGTGATCGCGTGGCAGGCTTCCTGCGTGAGCTATTGGCAGCGTTTGAAACGCTCCCACCACGCCTCAATTCATTTATCATATTTGGAATGATAGACCTTGTGGATATATCAGCAGCGCCGCACATTCAAAAGGTGTTTGAGCGAAAATTCCTAGATGAAGAAATCGCAGATTGGAATTATGTGAAGGAGAAGTTGGCAGCGGCTAACCTACCAGCCCAGATCAAAGAGGACAAATACAAAGCCAATGACTTTCATTACAGTGGTGATGCCAAATTTCAAAAGGTTCTAAAGTCGCTGGGTGCAACTACTAATGTCGATGAGCTTAAATGTATGCTGGTGGGTTCATTTTTAGCTGTTGATCTTATTCAGCCGAGCAAGATCGCAAGCCAAATCACTGAGGACGCCGACGAGGAAAGTGGCGGATTTCAAACCGATGGGCAGGCTCTTTATTTCTATCGAGAGTTCTTTGGTCTTTGGAATGAGCTTTCAAAATATCAGAACGAAGTTTTCCCATTGCCAGATTTCGATCTTAGCAAAACAGAGGGAATGCCAGTAGAGGCGATCAATTCGCTCAAGATTTTTTGGACAAAGATGCATTTGATGTCTTTCTGTCAGGGTCTTGCCATGGGCAACACCGATGAAGAGCGATATCCCGATTCGTCGATTGGCGAGTTCATTGGCTTCATTGAGATAAAAATCACGCAGTTTGACGAGCTAGAGGATACCAAAAGATTTTCGACCAGCGTAGTGATTGAGTTGCTTAACGAAGTTCACGATTACTGGAATCAACACTATTTAGCTTTTGCTCAAGCGTGCAAGGATGTTCGCAAGCGCGAGATCGATAGGCAGAAGCTCGTTGAGGAGAATAGGAAGACTGTTGGCAGAAACGAGCCTTGCCCTTGTGGAAGCGGTCAAAAGTTCAAGAAGTGCTGCATGGTGGTTCACTAATGGGAAAAGTTTTAGGTCTTACACGAAACAATCAAAAATATGAAAATGTGCCTGACAAGCTAAAGTGGGCAATTCCCATTCATGAGTGCGTGAGCCGTCCTGATGTTAAGCGCCAGAGTAAAATGCTCGAAGCTTTGGTAGATCAAAAGCTTGCTGAAGAGGAGCGGCAAAAGAAAGCGGAATCTATTTCTTGCCGCAAACTTCCAGCACTGTACTTTTAGCCACATTTTCGACCCAATCAATTGTTACATCAATATCGTCAGCGGCAAATGCCGTTGTAGATGTTAGTATTAATAGCAAAATTATTTTTTTCATATACTTTCCTCTGGTTACACTAGTTGAAACACTCTTTGACGCCACTTGAACTAGATTCAAAATTTGTACCCAGTACGCTTTTAAACTGTTCGACAATAAACGGAAACTCTTTCATCTCCGCTGAACACGCATAATAATCACCCTGATCACAGTACTGATTAATCATTGCCCAAGCATCTTTCGATATAAAAAAATCTTGGCAAAATTTCTTCTGTCCCAATTTTTTAACCATTTTTTTAACACTTTCAGACGCTTTTTCCTCTGCTTTTAACAAATGAACTTTCTCTGAAAAGTCGAAAAAATACTCCTGCATGATTAATAAGTTTTCTGTTGAATAACTGTTGCTTAAAATGAGCTCTTCGGCTTTAGATTTTTTCTCTTGAAGACCCTCAACCATATCTTTAACGTCACTTTCTTTTGGACAACCAGTAAGTGCAGTTGCCGCTACCAATAAAATAAAAATATTTTTCATGGCTTATCCCCTTTCAGTGAATCAATTAGTGGTGGCCGAAGTGAGTAGTCGTTCTGAAATACGAGCCTATCCAGTCGGTCCAACGATGACATCACCCGAAACTGAACCGCATAAATAGAGGTTTCAGCTTGAATTTGGTTTTTCGAAGCATCGGCAAGAGCCAGCATACTGACATCTTCGCCAAGCTTAATACGTCTTAGCATTTCGGTTTTACTTTTTTTGGTTAACTCAAGCCTTCTGCTAAAATTATCAAAGAAAGAAACATCTGAATTAAATAGATAGACCAAGTTTTTTAACTGTCTTTTTAAAGTCTCTTCAATGCCCGTTCTTTGGGTTAGCATAATCTCTTTTTGTGCATCGATTATTTTCATTGCTGGGCCATTGCCAAAGCTCAACGCACCAGATGTGGGTAAAGAATCAAATATCCCACCGGCTACGCCACGGCTAATGCTACTTCCGCCAAGAAATGCATATTGAATTTCTTTTTTAATCTGTTTTAACACTGAAAAGAAATGCTCAAATTGTCTGCGTTCAGGACTATTGGCAAGCAACCGAAATTCGTACTTATTGTAATCCATTGGCTGTAAAGATTTGATGTCTGGTGGACTAACAGGTGTTAGTTGCACAACCCCAGACGGCAACCCTAGCGCATAAGTGAGCGCATTCAATTCTTCATTTACGAGCTGGCCAAGATTTTTTTCATCTTCCTTTAAGCCAAGTATGCGAATTTCAATGTCCCGCGCAGTGCCTGGCTCTGCCCCGCCAAGCATTTCACGTGTTTTTACAATGAGATGAATCTCATTTAACTCCACTATACTATTTTTTACGTGCTCAAGAAGCTGCATATCGAAGGATGTATGCAGAAACAGAGTTTTAGCTGAGTGAAGTTCATTCCCCCAAAGTGCTCGATACCCTTCTTTTTCAGAAAGATACAATAGCTTAACCTCTTCGAGTCTAAACCAATTTGCTGGAACAAGAAAAGGTGCGATGTCATTAATAGAACCAATCAATGAAAGAGGATCAATCAACGCACTCGCAATATTCCAAATATTGAGTTTCGGAAGAAGCTCGCCTCTGACTCGATCAATATCAGTTCTGGATTGATATACTTTCAAAGCATTTTCATAAACTAGATAATTTTTTTCACTAACCTGCTTAACCAAATCTTCTAGCTTCAACTCAGTAGCACTGCCTTGTATGGAGAATATAAATATAAAAAAATAAATTAAAGACTTCATAATTAGTTTCCCACGCGCTTAGCATTAAAGGTATATGTTGAAGCGTTAGTAGATGGCTGAACTGCGCCGATTAAACGAGGCAC
>Ga0154799_1050_pt3 | contig 13649 bp, 20 predicted proteins | sample Rifle2008BG16ft_FD_105807 | JGI IMG/M metagenome (GOLD analysis project Ga0154799, IMG submission 105807) | Bdellovibrionales bacterium RBG_16_40_8 | reverse complement strand
GTATGAATTGTATACATCACTTGAAAAGTGGCAAGAGATCATTTGCGCTGTATGTTGACTTCAAAATTCGTATCGAGGTACGTATGAGGGGTGACGAAAAAAATTGCCCGTGAGAGAAATCTTAGCCATTTTGTTAAAGATATGTCAGGCGTTGCATCTGTCTATCAGCTTATGTCTTTATTGAAAAATGAAATAAAGGCATTTAAAACCGTTGAAAATCCACTTCTTGCCTACGCTCAATCACAAAACGAACTTCATTTGCTTTTTTACCAGGGTTCTAAAATTATTAAAAAAGATGTGCCGGGCGTTTGGCCGCAGCAAGCAAAAATTAGACTTAATAATATTCAAGACAGTCAATTTCTAGCGAATGTCTTTGGTAGACCCTTCGGTAAACTTCTTACAATACCATTACAGCTTAAGAGAAAGTCATCAAATGATCAGCTGCTCGTTTCAGCCATTTTATTTTTTGAGCATGCGTTGGTAGGTGATCGGTTAGTTGAGTTTACCGAGTTTATAGGCGATCGGTTGCAATCTATTAGTATAGTGCTTGATCGACTTCTTCTTGAAAACGACTTGAATGAGGCGGCACTGTTATGGGAGCAAACCTTCGATGGATTGCAAGACCCCATAGTTATTTTTGATTCAGAAGCGCAAATATTGAGAGCCAATAAATCTTTTACCGAAAATCTACAAAATGTTAAATCGAAAGATTTGTTTGAGAAAACATTAAAAGTTAACAACAAAATATATGAAATTCGTTCTTATCCTATAATTACTGGCGAAAATCAGTCGCCCTCAAACATAATTAATCACTACATAGATGTTACACTAGCACAACGATTAAAAAAACAAATGATTCAAAATGAAAAAATGGCCGCACTTGGTAACATGGCTGGCAATATTGCACATGAATTAAATAATCCGCTTACTGGCATACGTTCTCTGGCACAGGTGTTAATTCGTAAAGCTTCTCCTGGCACAGATATTTTTGCAGATTTGCATGAAGTTGAGATGGCGGCTGAGCGATGTCAGGTGATCATTAAAAACTTGCTTGAGTTTTCTTCTGATAAACTAGAAAATCAAAAAGTCCTAATTTCTATTAACGATATTGTACAGCGAACATTGCCTCTATTAAAAACATTAATTTTTCAATTTGAATTGCAACTTAAATTGACTGAAAAAAATTGCTTTGTTCTCGTAGAGCCACATTTAATGCAGCAAGTAGTGTTCAACATAATTAAAAATGCAGCGCAGGCCATGGGCAATAGCGGTGTTCTTACGGTGAAAACTGAAGTTTATAAGAAAGGCGGCGCCAACGAGGTTCAATTAATAATTTCAGATACTGGCGGGGGTATTGATCCATCTATACGAGACCAAATATTCGATTTTTTCTTTACTACAAAATCAACTGGCGAAGGCACAGGTCTTGGTTTGAGCATGAGTAAAAATATTGTAGAAAAATTTGCTGGTAATATTATAGTTAATAGTGAATTAAATATTGGTAGTGAGTTTATAATAACTTTACCGCAGGCAAAGGCGGCAGTGGGGTGAAGGTGCTGATTGTTGACGACGAACCACTTATTCGTCGCAGTCTTGTTCGCGCATTTGCAAACTACGGACATGTCGTATTTGAGGCTGATGACGGAGTGAAAGGCCTAGAAATTTGGCAAGCTGAGGCACCAGATATTATTCTACTTGATATTTTAATGCCGGGTTTGACAGGTCCACAGGTTTTAGATCAAATTGAAAATCGCGGTAACGCAAAAATAATTTTAATGTCTGCTTATGCGGGTGAATATAATTTAAAAAAAGCAAATGAATTAGGTGCTGACATGTTTATACCAAAACCATTTACCGATATATTTGCTGTAGTGCAGATAGCCGAAAACCTTATGGTGGTGAACTAATGAATTTAAGACAGCCAGTCCCAGTTATAGTAGAAAATGGGCCAGATAAAATATCTGGATTTGTGATGAAACTTACGGCAAGGGGTTTATTAGTTGAGGTTGATAATATACCTTTTAAGGTTGGGACATATCTGAATTTGACTATTCAGCTAAATGAGAAAACAGTCATTGTTCAGCGAGCTAGATCTATAAAACACTATGATCAATTTTTTCGTAAACCAGTGCAAAAAAAATTAAAAGAAGGTGAGGCCCCCCCGTCGCCTAAAAAGCTTTGCGAGCTTCATTTTCATTCACTAACAGAGCAGAATCAGGTAACAATTTCAAAATTTTTGCTATACTTAAGAACGCAGAATGCGTAATTGATATGCGAGTTATTTCTGGGCGTTTTAAAAGTAGACGGCTGATTGGTTTCAAGGCCCCGCACATTCGCCCGACCACCGATCGAGTTAAAGAAACCATATTTAATATTCTTACCCATGAGATCTCAGATGCGCGAGTGTTAGATTTATTTTCAGGCACTGGTAATTTAGGCATTGAGGCGCTGTCTCGTGGGGCAAATTATGTAGAGTTTGTAGAAAATAACAAAACTTCTCTGCGCATAATTAAAGATAATTTGCAAGAGTTAGGTGTAACATCAAACGTGCGCGTTTCAGCACAAGATGTCTTTGATTTTCTTAAATCTTATAAGGGTGAGCCGTTTAGCGTGATTTTTATTGACCCTCCTTTTACTGAAGAAATTGCTCACAAATGCATGCTGGCCATTGCCCATAGCCAAGTCGCAGCAATTAATACTAGGGTAGTTATTGAAGCGAGTCGCCACGAACGCATAGATGACAAATATGGTCCATTTCGCCTCTTGGATAGGAGGCAATTTGGTGATAAATCTGCTTCTTTCTTTCAGCGGGAGTAACAATGAAGGCTATTTTATATCCAGGAAGTTTTGATCCGATCACCAAAGGACATATAGATGTAATTTTGCGCCTTAGAAAAATTTTTGATCGAGTAGTTGTACTTGTAGCAGACTCTAGCCGAAAAAATTATTATTTTAAAAATGATGAAAGAATTAAATTAATTCAAGAGGCTTTGGGTGAGCAGCAAGGCATTGAGGTAAGGGGTGGCCAGGCTTTGACAGTCACAGCAGCAAAAGAAGAAGGCATTAATCTAATCGCGCGCAGCATGCGAACTTCGTCTGATTGTGAGCATGAGCTTAACCTGGCTGACGCTAATAAAAAACTTAAACCCGATATTGAAACATTATTTATTATGGCTGATCCTAAGTTTGCTTTTATTTCATCAACTCTGGTGCGTGAAATTGCAAGTTTTAGGGGCGACACATCAGAATTTGTCCCTGAAAATGTGGCTAGGGCACTAGCGAAGAAAGGTCGAGTATGATTTCACAACGAGCAAAAAATTTAAAACCGTCACCAACGTTGGCGTTAGCAGCAAAAGCTAAAGAGCTTGCGGCACAAGGTAAAGACGTAATTTCACTATCTGTTGGCGAGCCCGATTGGGATACTTTAGAGTGTGCTAAGCTGGCTGGAGTAAAAGCCATAAATGAGGGATTTTCTAAATATACTGCTGCTAATGGTATTATTGAACTTCGCCAAGCCATCGCAGAGCAAACTTCACGCGATTTAGGTATGGGGTTTGCCGCCGATGACGTCACCGTAACAACAGGGGGAAAGTTCGTTATTTTTTCAGCATTGCAATGTGCAATTGATCCTGGTGACGAAGTGGTAATACCGGCACCCTATTGGGTAAGCTATCCGGTAATGGTTGAGTTAGCAGCAGGCAAACCGGTTATTGCAAGTTGTGATGAAAAAGCAAATTTCAAGTTAACTGCTGAAATTTTGCATAAGCACATTACGCCAAAAACAAAAATGTTAATACTAAATAGTCCCAGCAATCCGACGGGGCTAATGTATACCAAAGATGAGCTGCTGCAATTAGCACAAGTTTTAAGAGATAATCCGAGGGTACTTGTGTTGTCAGATGATATCTATAATCGTCTGGTATTTTCTAAAGGACTAGCGCCCAATATTCTGCAAGTCGCACCCGAGCTTAAACCTCGAGTGCTTGTAGTAAATGGCGCATCGAAAACTTACTCTATGACCGGTTGGCGTGTGGGGTGGGCTCTTGGTCCGCAACCTTGGATCAAGGCAATGACAAATTATCAATCGCAGTCGGTTAGTCAGGCGGCTTCTATGTCACAAAAAGCTGCACTTGCAGCGATTGAAAAAGGCGAGCCGGAATTAAAAAAGGCCATGGTTGAATTGACTGCACGTAAAGATCGTGCCGTTATGCTTTTATCACAAATTTCGGGAGTGAAGGTAACCGCCCCAGACGGAGCGTTTTACGTTTGGACGGATATTCGTAATTTGCTTGGCAAAAGTTATAAAGGTAGAAAGCTTACAGGATCTAGCGAATTTTCAGCAGCACTGCTTGAGGCGCAAAACGTTGCTGTTGTGCCAGGGGTTGAATTTGGGCTAGAGGGGTTTGTTCGCCTGAGCTTTGCGCTTCGCGAGTCACGAATGGTTGAGGCTATTGAGCGTATTAAGACCTTCGCGAGTGAACTTAGCTAGTTCATATCTACTTGCGCATGGTTGACTTTGTCACTGCATAAGGATTTGGACCTTCGTCTTGTTGTCGCCTCTCATGGCGCACCGTAGAATTAAAGTATGTCGATAGGTTTTTTTTCGTTATTTACGTTCAACTTTTTTGTTGTTCTCGCACTTGTAGTTCTTTGGGCTCGCCAATCGCGTCCCGCAAAAGAAGATCCGCGATTGAGCCGTGGATTACAGCTTTTGCAAAGTAAAATTGCTGTTCTTGAAGATTTATCTGATCGTACCGACACACAGGTTAAGCAGCTTACACAAATTTTAGATGAACGCGGTAAAGGTTTACAGAGCAAAATGGTTCAAGCAGAAGAAACCTTGATGAAAATTGAGCAATCAATGCGAAAGACTTTAGATGTAGCAGAAATTTTTCAAGATAAAGTACCGCATCAAGAAATTTTAGAGCGCAATCAGCAATCGAAATATGTGCAGGCGGCAAAATTTGCCAACAGCGGCCAGTCGGTAGATGAAATTTTAGCAAAAATTGACCTACCACGCAGTGAAGTAGAATTTATCGCCAAGGTAAATCGTGAAGATCTCACATTTAACCCAGAACTTTTGCCAGAGTGGGCAAAAAATAAACGAGTTGATGATGTTTTTCAGGCGCCAAAAACTGATTTGAGTTCTCTTCAGCAAATTGAGGCGGGCTTTAAGCGCGCCGTTCGCGAAGTTGCAGATTTAGAAAAACAAGCAAAGCCTACTATACGCTCAGTAAAATTTCCGCGTATTATTGTAGATCGCGCACAGCTTTCACGAACCGTTATTGAAGATTAAATTTATGAAATTTACCCTCCACAAATTACGTATCGGCGATCTTATTATGGCACAAGTTGTTGAGCATGTAAGTGCTTATGAGTTCATTGTAAGTTTTAATGGAGATCTTGTTCGTGTTCGTAACGAGAGTCTTCAATCTTTAGGTATTAACGATAAAGTGCTAGTTAGGGTGGTGGCGACTTTGCCTCTTGCGGTTCAGCTTGTGTACGAAAATGGCCCTAATCATCGCGCCACCCGCATAAATGTCACCGCCTAAAAGGTACATATTCTACTATTGTAAGAAATAAATTCCGGCGGATTCTTTGGGGCCGAGTTCGTGAAGTTTGCTTATGATGTCAGCGCCCTCAACCCAATAGTCCCCTGAGCGGCTGCCAATTTGCTCCAACCAGGGGTGAAACGCTAATGTTGTGTCTTTCGCATTCTTTAGAGATCACTAGCTTGGCGATAAAATCAGATTCACTTTTAGCGGCAATGGCATCAGTAACCTCAGTCAATGAAAGTGTTAAATTAGTAATTCTTGAGAGAGTTGAAAGTTCACTTTGCGGGTTGCAAATTACGTTTGCGTTTCGATTTTGCAAAGTGGCAGACCGCCTTGTGTTCTAGGGGCCGGTATCGGCTTTACAAGCCGCTCAGTAGAATATTTGCACTGTGAAATATAAATCGCTGGCCTAACGGGTGTGGCATAGACCAGATTGAGCGCAGTAATTAAAATTATAAAGAAAATCATAATTATATTTTCAAAAATTCTTTGTGACGATTAACTATTACTTAGTGCTTTCACGAACGAAACGACTTAAATAATAACGAATAAGGTAGTCGAGTTTTACAGGCAAATTTTTATTGTGCCACTGAAGTTCGCCATACGCTCCCCAGTGTGCACGTATGCTATCTCTTTCGGTTGGTTTGGCTTCTTGTTCTTGTGCTCCTGTTAAAAAGTGCGTTGACATAATGCTACTGTAAACTTCTATTTCTCCTGCCCGTTTGATTGAAAAAATAAGTTTGTAGCCATTACGAAACAGCATAAAGTCTGCTTTAGTATTTGAAATTCCGTAAATCTTGAGAGTGCCAACTGCAGATCCCTTGAACTGGTTAAAGGTGGCAGCGGCTTCAACGAATCCGGCCTTGATGTCTTGCATGAATTCTAAGGTTTGTTCATCTAGATGCGCATCAAGGCTAACCGCAGAAAGATTTATGGTACCGGTATCCTCCATCTGCTGCTCGGTAATAACTAGTTCTTTAATCCAGTCGATGTTATTCATAAGTTCTCCTAATAATCTCTCCTAAATATAGGCATTTCTAAAAAAACGACGGCCGCAGCGCAGCACAGATACATTTTGAATGCAGCCGTCTAAAAGTCAAGTTTGAGCTTCAGTTGTGGTCGGTTGCGTATTAGGACCGGGAAGAAAGTCTACGCGTATTGCGTTAATTGAGGTTTTTCTCTCGGCTTCACCATCTCCTTTTTGTTGGACATACTGAGTCAAGTAACCCTCTACTGAGACCGCACGTCCTTTGGTTAGGTGCTTGCTGCAGGTTTCGGCTTGTTTGCCCCACACTCGCACGAAGTGCCAGTCGGTAGTTTCTTTTGATTCGCCATCGGCCATCTGTGTATTGCGATGGGTTGCTATACTCAGATTGGTAAAAGATTTACCACTGGCGGTCGAGAATAGCCTGGGGTCATTTCCTAAGCGACCGATTAGAAAAATTCTATTTAGTCCTCTCATATTTTCTCCTTTGTTAAGAGGTTAGCCTTTGCTATGCAAAGTGATATGCCAGTTTAAGTCGGGTCTAATGAGGTTTAATGAGACGTATGATGTCCGATGTCCGGGATTAGTTTGACTTTCACGGCGAATTTTTTAAACTGACAATTCATAATTAAATCAGAAGAAGGGGAGTACAGATGCCTAAACAACTCACAATCGGACTTTTAAGTTTGACGTTAGCTTTTGCAGTTTCATGTTCTAAAAAAGTGAAAGAAGATAAAGATGCAGGTGGCGCGCCAGGAGGTATTCAGCAAGAGACCATGAGTTTTAACTCAGCAGGTAGCGATAGTGGTTCTATACCTGGGCTTAGCACAATTCATTTTGCCTATGACTCTTCAGCTCTAGATACAACGGCGCGAGATATACTTAAAAGTAATGCTGACTGGATAAAAAGTAATAGCAAAGTAATTATTCAAATTGAAGGACACTGTGATGCTCGCGGTTCAGTAGAGTACAACTTGGCACTAGGTGAGCGCCGTGCAAAAGCTGTTAAGGATTACCTCTCTACATTGGGAGTTGGTGGAAAGAGAATGACTATCATTAGTTATGGCAAAGAAAAACCACTCGAACTGGGTGATACTGAGGCAGTATATGCACGCAATCGACGTGCGAACTTCGTTCCTCTTAGTAACTAGTTTGCTTTTTTTGGCTTGTGTTGGGCCGGCACCTAAAGAAGACTCGGTTCTGGCCTATGCGTCTATAGAGGCAGCGAAGGCGGCACAAGCGCAGCGCTTTGCGCCGGGCTTTTATGCTCAGGCTGAAGAACACTATCGCCAGGCTTTTGTTGATTACGAAGAACGTCGTTATCGAGAAGCTAGAGAACATTTTATTCAGTCACGTCAATTTGCTGAAAAGGCAGAAAACTACACAATTCTCAAAAGAGCTGAGACTGGAGATGGAGAATGAGCAATAGAAAATTAGTCACGATAGCTTTAAGCTTTTTTTTCACTGGCTGTCTTGTTACTCGTCAAGAGATTCGCGAATCGGCGAAGGGTGAGTCACTTAGCGCCGAACAACAAAGAAGAGCTAACGCTGAGGTTCGGCTTCAAGAGGTTGATGAGCAGATCAGACATATGACTGGTAGAATTGAAACACTAGAAAATAATTTAAATATAACTAATAAAGATAAAAATGAGTCGACGATGTCTTGGAGAAATGAACAAAGTGTAATCCAAGAGAAGCTCAAGATTTTTGAAGAGGCCTTAAGTAAACTAGAGGAGCAATCGGTGATGATTGCTAAAAAAATTGAAGCTTTACAAGTAGCACAAGCAACTTCGTCTACTAAAGACAGTAAATCGTCTTCGACAAAAGGCTCTTTTGATTCAGCTGAATCAGATTTTTCGAAAAAGAAATGGAAAGAGGCTATCGTCTCATTTGAGAAATATCGTTCTAGCTACCCATCTGGTAAGCACTATGGTGAAGCCACCTATAAGATAGGGGCTGCATTTAATGAATTAGGTATGCGGGTAGAAGCCAAGGCTTTTTATTCTGAGGTTGTTGAGAAATTCCCAAAAAGCGATTGGGCAAAAAAGGCCAAGCAGCGTCTAAAAGCTTTAGAGTAAAATAAATGTCGTTTCAGCATGTGTTGGCTATCGAAACAAGTTGTGATGACACCTCAGTTGCTATAGTTCGTGCCGATGGTTTTGTAATGCGATGCTTGGTAGCTAACCAAGATTTAGTACATAAGCCTTTTGGTGGCATTGTACCAGAGATTGCAAGTCGCAATCATACGTTGCAAATTCTACCGCTCTTAGATGAGCTAATTGAAAAGACACATTTGTCATGGGATAAAATTGATGGCATTGCCGTTACATCACGACCAGGATTAATAGGCTCGCTACTTGTGGGAATTGTTACCGCAAAAACCCTAGCGCTTGTGCACAATAAACCATTTATCGGAATCAATCACCTCGAGGCGCATCTGCTGGCGCCATTTTTGTTTGATGAAGAAATGTCAAAAAAATCAGGGCTCAAATTTCCGTATCTGGCTTTGGCTATAAGTGGTGGGCATACACAATTGTATGATGTTAAAGATTTAGGTAATTATCTGGTACTTGGGCGAACGGTAGACGATGCAGCAGGAGAGGCCTTCGATAAGTTTGCTAAGCACTTAGGATTGGGTTTTCCGGGTGGGGTACGCGTTGATCGTGAGGCAAAGAACGGAGATTGTCGTGCCTACACTCTACCGCGTACTATGAACAAAGCTGATGGATATGATTTTAGCTTTTCAGGATTAAAATCAGCGGCGGTGAGACTAATAGATTCTTTGGGTGTTGATGAACGAGCAAGTCGACGTGCGGATTTATGCGCAAGCTTTCAAGAAGCAGTGGTTGAGAGTTTGATGATAAGACTAGATAAGGCGGCGCGTGGTTTAGGGTGTGATCGCGTGGTTCTTACTGGCGGGGTTAGTGCTAACTCACGGCTACGGCAAGTAGCCGCTGAGTGGGCAGAAAAAAATAATTTTGAACTATATATACCGCCGTTACGATATTGTACAGACAACGCCGCTATGGTCGGATATGCAGGCATTCAGCGTCTCTTGCGTGGAGAATGTAACTCGCAGAACCTTGCGCCGTCAGCTGATGATTTGCCAGAAGATTTTACGAGGCCTCTCGAGTGAGTTTAAAAGAAGATATTTTTAGCAAAATGCATAGTTTAGGAATATCACCAAAACGTTCGCTTGGGCAAAATTTCTTAATTAGTCAGCATATAGTTGAAAAAATATTTCAAGAGCTTGAGCGTCGTTCGCCAGCATTTGTTGTTGAAATCGGTCCAGGTTTGGGTGTGCTTACCGAGCAACTCATTGCTCGCAAAATACCGCGTAAACTTATTGAACTTGATCGTAAATTTGCTCAGTATTGGCGAGAGCATGCCGAGACGGTAATTGAAGATGATGTGCTTAACGTGAATTTAGCAAATCTAGGGCTACCACGGCAGACATGGTTGATAGGTAATTTACCTTATCAAATAGGATCACGTCTGGTGGTAGATTTATCGCTGGGGCCGGGCGAAATCTCTGGGTTGATATTTATGTTTCAAAAAGAAGTAGCGCAAAGACTTATGGCGCAAATCTCAACAAAAGATTATGGTTTTTTGTCAGTTATTGCGCAGACATTTTGGACTATAGATAAAGTTGTTGATGCTAGCAGTGAGGATTTTTATCCAGCACCAAAAGTTTCAAGTAGAGTAATTGTTTTTAGAAGACGAGTGGTAGATACACATTTTGATGAAAAATATATATCTTTTGTAAAAAGAGCTTTTCAGTTTCGACGTAAGTACATGCTAAAATCGTTTATTGATCAAGAGGATAAGTTGAAAAATTCATTTACTGCTTTGAATATAAAAAATACTGTGCGTGCCGAAGAGTTAAGCCCAGAGGTTTTTCAAAAATTATTTATACTTTATAATAGCGAGACAAAGTGATGGGTATAAAAATTATTGTCGAAAACAAAAAAGCTCGTCATGATTATCACATACTTGAAAATTACGAGGCGGGTATTGTGCTTATGGGGAGTGAAGTTAAGTCGTTACGCCAGGGGCAGTGCAATCTTAAAGATTCGTATGTAAGCTTTGTGGGCGACGAAATCTTTCTACAAAAAGCGCATATTAGCCCTTATACGGCTAGTTCTTACAACAATCACAATCCAGAGCGCCTGCGAAAACTACTGTTAAGCAGGTCAGAAATTAATAAAATTCATACGGCGATGAGCGAAAAGGGGTTAACTTGTATACCGCTTAAAATGTATTTTAGTAAGGGTCGTGTAAAAGTAGATATTGCCCTTGCTAAGGGCAAAAACAAAGGCGATAAGCGGGCGGATATCAAGAAGCGTGACGTGAACCGCGAGATGCGGCGGGCCCTCCGTCATGAGAAGAAGTAGTTGAAGAAGTATTGTCTGAAGAGACAGGCGCTGGAGCAGGGGTTATTTTCGGATTAGGGTTTAATCGAAGCGTACGCTCGCGAATCATGCGTCTCACGGTTTCATAAACCGCCGGGTTAGTAATTGATGACTGTATTTCGCGAAGCTCTTCAAGCTCGCGTTCGCTTTGCACTTTCCATAAAATAAATAAGTAATTGTATGCATTTACTAATTCTTTAAACTCATCGTCTTCACGCAAACGTACAGGTGGCAGGGTGAAATCTCCGCGGCTTAATAAACGCATATGATTACGCAAAATCTTTGCCGGGCCGGCAATTTTGGCTGTCATTTTCTTACTAAAGACCGCCCAAAAAATTATATTAACTATAAAGGTGATTGCAAAAATAGCATTAAAACCTATACGTTCTTTAGCTATATAGTTGGCAAGGTCAGGGCTTAGTAAATCAGCAAGCTGATAAAAAATAAAGTAGTTTTGATTTGAAAAATAAAGCGCCGGCAAAAGAAAAATAAATGTTGATAATATCGCCATCCCTAAAATGTACCTGGTATATTTGACCTGAAAATCTCGATCGACGTATGTTGTCGAGCGCTGCGAATACGTCGAGGGCTGAAGATGCTTATTATTATGTGGAGTGCGCATATTCTTATTGTAGATTTCATTGTGTTTTATAAAAAGCTCTTCTATCATTAGGACTATGAAGTCACTGCAAAAGTCATGGGGCAAAAATTACCCATTCTTTAAAATCTGTATATTTTTGAGTCTTATGACGAGTCTAGGCGGATGCGCGATGATCTCTGGTAAGGGACATACGACCAGAGCAGAACCACCAGAGTACGAGACCTCTTTGCAAGAAGATAAAAAAGAAATTGAAGAGTTGCGAAAAAATATACCTGAAGAAAAGCGTCGCGAAAACGATCAATTAAAAGAATTTTTAAGTCTTATGGGAGAAGTCAAAGACCCGCCTAATAAAATTCGCGATCGGTTTTATCGAATTACAGAAAAAATGCGTCAAGTCGAGCGACGAGAAAATCAGCAAAGTCGTAAAAATTTTAATAAAGAAGAGAAAAGAAAACGCGAAGAATTTTATGACGCGCAAAAAAAGGAGCGTGACGATTTTAAAAATCACAAATCAGATCGTGAAGTGCGAAAACGGTTTTTTGATGAACAAGATCAGCGTCGGCGAGATTTTACCGCAGACGAGCGTGACAAGAGAAACCAATATAATGCCGACATGAAAATGCGCGAAGATGATTTTAATACCAACATGCGCGACAAAAATAATGAATTTAACCAAGAGCTACGTGCCTATACAACTCGTTACAACGACTATATCAAAACAAAAAAAGAAAAAACGAAGCCAACTACACACGAAGAAGTAATGCCACTTAAAGCAGGTAGTGGAGATTAATGACAGCAAAAAATAAACAACCTGTTTATATTCATGGTTACTCAAAAGAAGAGCAGGACCGCCTATATCGTCAAGCAGAATTTATGGAGTTTTTAGTTTACCGAGATGTGAATTTCTCACAGATTGATAATATTGTTGAAGTAGGTTGTGGGGTTGGAGCGCAAACTCAGATATTATTGCGCCGTTTTCCGCATCTTAAAAGTACTTGTATTGATATAAACGACAGTCAACTTAAGGTAGCGAAACGTCACTTGCAAACACTAGGTTATGCAAAAGATCGCTATATAATTCATAAAATGAGTGCTGAAAAAATGACCTTTTCTGATAGCACATTTCAAGGGGCTTTTTTGTGCTGGATACTAGAGCATGTGCCAAGTCCGAGTAGAATTTTATCAGAAGTTCGCCGGGTTTTAGCTCCCGGAGCTAATATTTATATTACAGAAGTCATGAATTTTTCATTTTTTCTAGATCCATATTGCCCGGCCATATGGAAGTTCTGGATGACACTAAACGATTGCCAGTACGACAGAGGAGGAGACCCTTTTGTAGGGGTTAAACTCGGAAATTTTTTACGAGATACGGGCTTTACTGACGTACATACTAAAATGCTTACTCTTTATGTTGACAAAAGAGAGCCTGAGCTTCGCGAGAAGGTCATCTTACATTGGCAGGATCTAATAATGAGTGCTGTGGATGAACTCGTTAGTCAGTCACGAGTAACGCGTGATCATGTATTAGCTATGAAGAAAGAATTTAAAGATATATTAAAAAATCCTAATGCAATTTTATTTGATTCTTTTATGCAGGCGCAGGCTCGTGTTCCTTAGCGGTCGAAATGTTTTATTTTCTCTCAATTCTTTAGGCTGAATAAATATTTTTTTAATATCATCTGGTGAAAGAATTTTAAATTTTCCGCTTTCGAGGGCCCCTATTTTAAGCGCCCCGATAGCGATGCGACGAAGTTTTTTAACATCAAAACCTATCTTCTGAAACATCAACCGTATGTGGTGATTTCGCCCCTCATTGATTATGATTTTAAGCCAATCGTATTTGTCGCTTCCACGAGTTTGCATTTTTTGAATATTTAGAGCTTGCGTTTTACCGCCAATAATAGAAATACCGCGCAAAAGCTTTTTTATTTGTTCTTCTGTTGGCTGGCCGCTTAGTTTAACCATATAAGTTTTGGTAACATCGTGTTTGGGGTGAGTAACTTTTTGAGCAAAATCTCCATCATTAGTAAGAAGAAGTAGTCCCTCAGAGTTCCAATCTAGACGACCAACTGGAAATATTCTTCCGCGAGATTTTC
>Ga0154799_1078_pt5 | contig 13964 bp, 14 predicted proteins | sample Rifle2008BG16ft_FD_105807 | JGI IMG/M metagenome (GOLD analysis project Ga0154799, IMG submission 105807) | Bdellovibrionales bacterium RBG_16_40_8 | reverse complement strand
AAAAGTTGTCTATTAGTGTAGCTACAAAATCTTTAACCTCGACGCTAATTCATTTTGCCATTAATGTTGTAAATGATGATACGCCTGTGCCGACATTATCGCTCACCGACTTGCAGGTCGAGCCCATTACTTTTTCAAAAGAACTTATGATTAAATTTGCATCTGAAGTAATTTCTATAACTGAAGCTACGCAAAAGGTACGTGGCGTTTAACCTTCATTTTCGTTTGCTGTAATTAAACTTAGTATTTGCTCAGCTGTCACAATTGAATCAGAAGGTATAATGCGAATTGAAATGTCGTCATTACTTGATTTACTTACGCAAACAATTGATAGGCTTTCACTTCTCATAATTTTAGCGACAATACATTTATCATTAAATTCATCATTTTTAGATGGTGAGTGATCACCGGCCAGAGCACTGCCAGCACTGAAAGAAAATAAGATCGCGGATAAAAATATTTTTATTTTCATTATTGTTCCTTATGAGTTTAGTTTAACTTCGAAATAAAATCGTAAGTGGTAACGTTCAGCCTCAATATATTATACAGGCAAATATTTAATATTAAATAGGTGTGAAAATTTGTAAGCGCATCAAAAGTGATACATTTTTTCTTCAGCTGCAATTAAATTGGGGGTAAGGTTACGGCGTACCTTTAGCCCTAGTCAAAGATTTTACCTGGATTCATGATTCCATCGGGATCAAAAACTTTTTTTATTTGCCTCATAAGAGAAATTTCATTGAGACTGCGGGAGTGTTTAAGAAAAGGTTTTTTTACGAGCCCAACCCCGTGTTCTGCAGAGATGCTACCTTCAAGGCGTTCAAGCATATGAAACATAATTTCATCGACGTGTTTGCAACGTTTTACGAACTCAGTATTTTCCATATTGTCAGGTTTTAAAATATTAATATGTAAATTGCCATCGCCGACATGACCAAACCACACTACTTCGAAATCTGGATGTTCTTTTGCAAGAATTGCTGACATTTCAACAAGAAACTGCGGCACTCTAGAAACGCGCACTGAGACATCATTTTTATATGGTTGTTTGTGACTGGTGGCTTCGGTTATATTTTCACGTAGCTTCCAAAGATCGATTACTTGTTTTGGTGATTGGCTAACGGTGCCATCAGTTATTAGGCCTTCTTCTGAAAGTTCGGTAAATAGTTCCATGGCCTTATTTATGAGTTCATCAGAATCTTTTTCTATTTCAATTAATATATAAAATCTTGATGGTGTAGAAAATGGAGGAGGAACCTGGCATTGTGATGTTACGTACTTAAGCGCCAGATCGGTAAACATCTCGTATGCAGATAGCAAAAATTTTTGTTTAAAACGTTTATATATCTCCATTATAGAACTAAGCTCGTTTGTCCCAAGTACAAAAACCACAGGTTCTTTCGGCTGTTTTGTGAGCGCGACGGTTACCTCAGTAATTATCCCGAGGGTTCCTTCGCTGCCTATAAATAAATGTCGTAAATCGTATCCTGTAGCGTTTTTAACAAGAGACTTATTAAGTTCTAAAATTTCACCTATGCCGGTGACAACCTTAAGAGACGTCACCCATTGGCGAGTTAGCCCATAGCGTATGACCTTTATGCCGCCAGCATTGGTAGCCACATTGCCCCCTATTTGGCTAGAGCCCCGTGCGGCAAAATCTACTGGATAGTAAAAGCCATTATCCCAAGCTTTTTTTTGTAACCGCTCGGTGACCACTCCTGCCTCACAACGAATTACTTGATCAAGGTAGTCTATTTCTAAAATTTTATTCATTTTTTCAAGACTTACTACTACCTCGCCGTTTGTAGCATAGGCGGCAGCACTTAAACCGGTGCGACCACCTGAGGGCACAAGCGCTACTTTATTTTTACGTGCCCATAATACAAGATCGCGAACTTGTTCCGTAGAACGTGGAAAAACAACAGCCTTTGGCTTCGGAGTGAAATGCTTTGTCCAATCTTTGCCGTAAGAAGTAAGTGTTTCAACATCAGTGTGAGTTTCTATACCTTCAATCATCGTCATATCTTACACGAAATTAGATTTTCGGCAATTCAAGAGATTAGGCGTTGTGCGTTTAGAAATTCTGTAACTTGTGAAAGATCATAAGCCTTATCTTCTTTGCGATAAGAGTATATCTGCTTAAGAAGGTTAATGGCGCTCGGAATAAACTGATTAATGGGAATAGTTTCTTTTAAACAAATTTTTTCAAATACTTCACCTAGTTCAGATATTTCAGGTACCCAGTAGGTTTTGCCAGTACCCTTTAATTTGTGAAAATCGTCGCGCAGCCTTTCACGATCTTTTGCAATATAATGAGTTTCAATATCTAATATTTTCTGTGGTAATGAAGAGACATACTCAACTCTAAGATCGACCATCATTTGATTATAGTTCACGCGGCCTCTTTATTTAGCTCATCGTGATGACGCCAGCGCGGCAAAGTAAAATAAAAAGTAGAGCCTTCGCCAGGGACTGAATGAACCCCTATTTGCCCGTTATGTTGCTCAACGAGAGCTTTGGCGATAGCAAGTCCAAGACCAGTGCCCATTATTAAGGGATTTAGTGGGTTCGTCGATTGGCGAAATTTTTCAAATATAATTTCTTGATCTTCAGGAGCAATGCCATGGCCATAATCTGTAATTTCAGTACGAATTTGATTTTGATCATTAAGTACAAATCTTACTTCAATAGTTTTGCCAGCAGGGCTAAACTTAATCGCATTAGATATAAGATTAGTTAATATTTGCTGAGCACGATCGGCATCAACGTAAAGGTCAAGATCTGAGTTTTCTGTAGCGGATAATTTTATATTAGCAGATTGGCAGAGCCCTTGCAGTCCAGAAAAAGTTTTCTCTACTAAATCTTTAGCCCACACCCATTCACAGTTAAGTGGAAATTGCCGAGCCTCAATTTTAGCTAAATCAAGAAGTTCGTTGATAAGTCTAATTAACCTGTCAGTTTCATCAAGCGCAATCGTCATAAGATTTGCAGGTGCTACATCTGTTTTACCTGTAACCCCAGATTTTAGAAGACTAAGTGAGCCCTTTATAGATGTCAGCGGTGTACGTAGCTCGTGACTTGCAATACTCAAAAACTCACTTTTTGCTTTATCTAACGACTTCAAATCATTAATTTGGCTTAATACCTTCTGTGCCATAGAATTGAATTGTGAGTGTAAACTACCGATTTCGTTGAGTTCGGGCACGGTGAATTTATATGAGTAGCGGTTATGAATAAAATCATTCATTTTGCTCGAAAGATCTTTAAGCGGTGAGAAAACCTGATTAAATACAATAAATCCAATGCTAAAAATAAAAAAAATTATTATTGCCAATGTGATTGCACCAAAATATTTTGTTCTATTTCGAAAATATTCGATCAGTGGGATGTTATGACGATGAAATTCTCCTTCAGTACGCATAAGAAAATTTATAGTACTGCTATTTTGTTTTTCTAAAACATTTTTTAGTGCTTCACTGCGAAAGGCCGGGGTTAAATTTACTGAGGTAACATTTAGTGCTTTAAGATTTTCGTTGCTAAGTTGTTTGTTTTGCAAGGCGAGAACGTTTTCGATAATTTCATAGCTTTTTTCATTATCAGAGGTAAGTTTATTTAGATGTAAAAAAGATATAAATACCAATGTGCTGAAAGTGACAATGCTGCATAGGCAAAAAGTAAAAAGAATGAGAACGCGATTGCGAATTGATTTCACTGTGCCCTCTTGAGCTTTTTATGCATAATAGCAATTATTTGATCATTTAAACTTAGGGGGTCAAACGGTTTCGGTATAAAACCAATTGCTACTAAAGAAAATTCTTCGACACGCTTTTCTTGCGGGTTAGCGCTCATAAAGATAACAGGCGCAACTTTTTGCGGACTTTTTATGAATTCTGAACATACGGCAACACCACTTAATTTCGGCATCATTTCGTCTAGAAGAATAAGATCAAATTTTTCTTCTCTGCCAAGGCGAAGCGCTTGCTCTCCATCGGTAGCTAGGGTTACTTGATGTTTGCCGATCTGCTCCAGCGAAAGTTTAGCTATTGTTGCAATATTGCTATCGTCTTCGCAAAGTAGAATCTTCACGCCAGCCCCCGGCTATTATTTTCGCAAGTAGGTAAAAAGTAATAAAGGGGGGCGCTAAATAAATTCATTATATTTATATCGGATAATTACGATCGTGAATTGATGCGTAATAGCCAGTAAATAGGGCAGGAGCCAAAGCTAGCAGTCACAAGAAATAAAAGCCCAACAAAGGTCCATGTTGGGCCTCCGGCTATAGCCCAGGTGAGTAATATAATGCCTGAGATAAAGCGAATAATTCGATCGAATATTTTTACATTTTTAGACATAAACTTATTTATCTAGCGCGGTTTTCAACTCGCCAGAATTTAGCATTTCAAGCATTATATCACTTCCGCCAATGAGTTCTTTATTTATATATAGCTGTGGGATAGTGGGCCAATTGCCATATTCTTTAATTCCTTGACGGATTTCTTCGTTAGCAAGAACGTCAACTGCAGTAAAATCTACACCAAAGTCGTGAAGTATTGTTACCGCGCGAGCTGAAAACCCGCATTGCGGAAAGCTAGCAGTACCCTTCATAAAAAGAACTATTTTATTTTCATTTAAAATCTTATCTATTTGGTGTTTGGTATCTGATGTCATCTTTTCTCCTTATACTTAGGACGTCTCTATTTCTTTCGACATATAGCAAAAATATTGCATTAAAAACCTCTTTTCTTTTGACGTAATGTGTTATAGTTTCAGCCTATGAATAATTACTTTATTTCTGCAGATGATATTCATGTGCAGCGTGAAAAAATGAAGGCCCGTGAGCTTCGTGCGTCGCAATGGTGGAGCCAACAAATAGGGCCGGGGACCTGCCATTATTGTCATGAAAAGTTTGCGCGTAAAGAGCTTACGATGGATCACATTGTGCCCATCATTCGCGGGGGTAAGTCAACAAAATCCAATATTGTGGTGTCTTGCAAAGCATGCAATTCTAAGAAAAAATACTTTACTCCTGTTGAGTTGACCATGCAGGCCATTAATGCAAAAAGGTCCATCAATTCGTTTGAGTCTTGAAATTTTTAATTTTGTAGGCCAAGGTTGAGCCATAATTACGAAAAGGGTTTTCACTGTGACTAAATCTTCAGCGCAAAAAAATTCACAACAAAAAATTACTCAACATAGCACCGCAGAGTATTTTGCAAAAAACCTGCAACAAGTGGGCTTTTCTTCACCGGTGAAAGCCGTGCTAACTACGTTAAAAGAATCGGTAGACAATTCACTTGATGCTTGCGAAGAAGGCGAAATTCTGCCTGAAATAAATATTTCGGTAAAGCGTGTGGGTATCGGCTCAGCAAAAAATACAGATCTTATTGAAATAAAGGTTGAAGATAATGGCCCAGGCATTGACCCAGAGTATTTGCCAACAGTTTTTGGTGAATATTTATCATCATCAAAGTTCGGACGAGGGCGTTGCTCGCGTGGGCAGCAGGGTATTGGGATTTCTGCGGCCACGACCTGGGCGCAACTCACGAATGCTTCTGGAGTGAAAGTTATCAGCAAAACCAAAGCCATGCGTAAAGCAGTTAGTTGCCAAATTGATGTTGATATAAAAGCAAATAAAGGCGCAATGAAAGAAAAAGAGACTATTGATTGGGATCGCTCTCACGGTACTAGCGTTGTTTTTCGTATTGATGGGCGTGTGCAATTAAATGGTGACGGCGGGCTTTTAACATATCTTGAAGGTACAACTTTAGTTAATCCACACTTAACGCTTAAATATAAACTTCTTGATAATGAGCCAGTTGAAGTAAAACGCGTTAGCGAGATTGTGCCAGAAATTCCATCACCGACATTGCCACACCCGCATACGATGAAACTCGGTGAATTTATGACTCATGCACACCTTTTTGGTAAAATGAATTTACAGACTTTTTTAAAAAAAGGGTTTTCGCGAGTTAGTGACGAAGCAATTAAAGCCTTTGTGCAAAATAAATTACCAAAGTCTTTCTTGCAAAAACCAATCACAAGCACAAGTGAGTCAGAATTTAAGACAATTTTTCAAGCTATACAGGCAACAGAATTACAAAATCCCTCAACAAGGTCTGTATTGAATGTAGGTGAAGAAGCACTTTCAAAAAGTATTCAGCGATTGGGTCAGGTTGATTTTTTTAGTGTGGTGGCGCGCAAACCGAAAATATGTGATCATAAACCAGTGGTTGTTGAGGTAGCTGTTGCCAGGTTTCTTGCAAAACAAAATTTGAGTGACGAGCAAAGTGCGGTGCAGCTTTTAAGGTTTGCTAATCGTGTGCCACTTCAATTTGATAAGGCTGCTTGTGCTATTACTAACGCAGTTGAGTCAGTTAATTGGCGTGTTTACGGATTAGCTCAAGCTAAAGACAATTTACCGTTTGGACCATATGTTATTGCGGTAAGCGTTGTATCACCATTTATTAAGTTTAAAAACGCATCTAAAGAAACAATTGACGCAAGTGATGATCTTGTTGAAGAAATACGTCGTGCGCTGATGCAGGCCGGGCAAAAACTATCTCGTCATATAAAGCGCGAAGTAAGTGCTGCTGATCTTGAGAGAAAACTTCAGCATATTGAAAAATTTGGGCCAATCTTAGTTGAGTATTTGGGTAAAGTTGTTGGTGCTCCTAAAGCAAGAGTTAAACGAGCAGAAGAAGGCTTAACAAAACTTCTGGGGCGTGATAGCAAAGCGGCCGAAAATAAACTTAGTGTGGCCGAGACTGAACTTGCCGCACTAAAAGCAAAGCAAAAAGATTTTAATCTTTCAGTTGAAGAATCTTTAGAAAATCAAGAAGAAATAGTTCAAGATTGAGGCAATTATTGCAAAAGCTCCTGCAACGTTAAGAAAATCAAAAAAAGATATACCAAATATTTCACATCATATTTGCGATACTATGTTGAGAGATTTAGAGCATGCTAAGCGCCCCGTGCTAGAGGCAGTGAAGTGCTCATTAGATAACAGTATTTATAATCCAAACGTTGGCTACTTTACCCCTGGTAAAAAAATGGTGTCTACAGAGTTAAATGTTTCGTCTGTTCAGAAAATGGCGCGTACAGTTTTTTTTCTAGATGTACTTTTAAATAATATTCAAACGGGGGCAGTGAATACAAAACGCGAGCTTTACTATATAGCCAAGGGCTATGTTAAGTCTGATTCCCGTTTGCGCCCACTTGATTTTGATGATCAAAATGAAAGTGATGCAATAATACAATTTATATGTGATATGCTGCAGGTTTATCGCGAAGAAATGAACTGTTTTGCAAACGATCGCGGCGGGCAAACATATTCAAAGCAACTTATTGTCACTGAATCTTTAGGCGATGGTACCAAGGCCGAAGTTGATTTAGGCTCTATGGGTACAACGCCATTTCAACCAAAAAACAAACCTCAGGTGTTTAAGCTGCGATCTCGCGGTAAGATTGATTTTTGTTTAGTTATTGAATCAGAAGGTACGGCAAATACTTTAGTCTCGAATGGTTTTACAAAAAGAAACAAATGTATTGTTGTCGGTGCACAGGGTGTGCCTAGTAATGGGGTACGAGGTTGGGTGAAAACCATTCAAGATCAGTTAGAGATCCCAGTTTATTTTTACGGCGATCTTGACGCATATACACTGCAAAATATTTACCGAACTTTAAAGGCAGGCTCCGCTGCCTCTCTCATACGCAATCAAGATTTTTCAGCGCCTGAGGTTAGATTTCTTGGGGTTTTACCTGAAGATGTTAAAAAATACGATCTTCATTGCTACCCGGTTTCTGAAAAAAATGCCTCAGATATGCGTTCACTGAAAAAAGCACGAGATGTTTTGCAAAATGATCCTTTTTTTCATGATAAGCGAAATAAAAAACTTTCTGATATTTTAAATTGGCTTTTAAAAAATAAAGTACGTTGCGAGCAGCAAGCACTTTTTTCTATTAATCCAAAAGATCCTACCACGCCTGAGAAAGTTATTCTCGAAAAAATTAAAAATAAGTCTTACGTGTAAAATAAGTCTTACGTGTAAACGTAGGTGGCGGGTGTTAACTCGGATTGTATATAAGCGCATATGAAGTGCACGTCAGTGAATAAGAGATATATAGAGAATAAGAGATATATAGGGGTATGATATACATAATAAGAAATAATGTGAGCGTGATAAGGAGCAGCAAAAAATAAAGGCCCGAACCAATCCTAGGTAACGAGCCTCATAAGTTATTTAAAGGTATAAAAGTTAAAACGTAAAGGATAAACTGATCTGCCTTCATATTGATAATTTAATATTTATTTTTACCAACTCTTTGATAGCTATGCCTTTAGGAGAAAATGTGTTGTTTTAAATCACAATTTTATAAAATCATTTATAGAATATTACTTTAATTTCAATTAGTTACCGTGAAAATAATCATATTTATCAACATGAACATAGTACTAATTTAGCAAACAGGGATAATTTAGCCGTCAGAGACAGCTATAATTGTTTAGAAATATACAAACGCCTGCGCGATTAGCAAATGCTATACATGTAAAATGCGCAAGTGTACGATTAGCTGATTTCGCAAATTTAACAACATGTAAAAAAGGCAAATTAATATGAGTAAAAAGAATACTAAAAAACATTCAGTAAGAATATTAATGAAACGACCAGCGAAAAAATCATATATCAAAAAGATGACGATAAGTATACGTGGTGGGGTAACGCAAAAAACAAAAGCGCTAAAATCGAAAGCCGTAAAAAAAACTAAACCGCAACAATCTTATAGCGTTGGAATCGATACTTCGCCTGAGCTAGTTAAAAATGCATATAAAAAAATTCGTGAGCGTTTGGCGGTAGTGCGAAAGCGTCTTGATCGGCCGCTTACTTTGGCTGAAAAAATTCTTTTTGGGCATTTAGATAACCCTAAAGAGCAAGATCTTACACGTGACAAAAGTTTTCTGCTCTTGCGCCCTGACAGGGTGGCTATGCAAGATGCCACTGCCCAAATGGCACTATTGCAATTTATGTTAGCCGGTCGTGATGAGTCAGCGGTACCAGCGACTGTGCATTGCGATCACTTGATTCGTGCTCACGAAGGCCTGAGCAAGGACATGATGATAGCAATGAATGAAAACAAAGAAGTTTTTAATTTTCTAGAAAGCGTTTCTTCTAGGTATAATATTGGTTTCTGGAAGCCAGGTGCCGGAATAATTCACCAGGTAATTCTAGAAAACTATGCGTTTCCGGGTGGGCTTATGATTGGTACTGATTCGCATACTCCAAATGCTGGCGGGCTGGGCATGATTGCCTGCGGTGTTGGTGGAGCAGATGCCTCAGATGTTATGTCAGGTTTACCATGGGAAGTAAAAAACCCGAAACTTGTGGGTGTTCATCTAAAGGGCAAAATGCGTGGATGGACATCGGCCAAAGACGTCATCTTAAAGTTGTGCGGCATTATGACTGTTAAAGGCGGGACAAATAAAATAGTCGAGTACTTTGGTGACGGATGTAGTTCTATAAGCTGCACCGGCAAAGGTACTATCACAAACATGGGGGCAGAGCTTGGGGCAACCTGCTCGGTGTTTCCGTTTGATAATCGGATGAGTGATTATTTAAAAGTTACCAAACGAGCAAAGCTTGCGAAATTAGCAGAAGAGAATAAGGATATACTAAGCGCAGATAAAGAGACATGGGCCGATCCACATAAATATTATGATGAAGTAATAGAAATTGATTTATCTACACTTGAGCCGCATTTGGTAGGGCCGCATTCACCTGACGCTGCACACCCGCTTTCAGAAATGAAAAAAGCAGCACAAGATAATGACTGGCCTATAAAATTATCGGTAGCGCTAATTGGCTCTTGCACAAACTCTTCATATGAGGATATCGGACGGGCCACCAACGTAGCAAAACAAGCCTTAAAGGCCGGGATGAAAATGCCGCAGATGTTCATGGTAAGTCCAGGTTCATCACAAATTAAAAAAACTATTGAACGTGATGGTCAAATGCAAGTGTTAACAGATGTCGGTGCCATAGTACTTGCCAATGCTTGTGGGCCATGTATTGGCCAATGGCAACGCGATGATATTAAAAGAGGTGAAAGAAATTCTATCGTCAATAGTTTTAACCGTAACTTTCGCGGGAGAAACGATGATAACCCCGAAACTCTTTCGTTTATTGCAAGCCCCGAGATAACAATGGCGCTAGGCCTTGCCGGTCGTTTAGATTTTAACCCGATAACAGACGCTCTACAAAGTGGCGGTAAGAGTATTAAACTTACTGCGCCCGAGGCGCCAGAATTGCCTGTTAGTGGATTTGTCAGTGACCCACAGGCTTACCAAAAGCCAAAAGGTAAAGGAGCGAAAATCAAAGTTGATCCAACATCAAAGCGTCTACAGATTCTTGAGCCGTTTAAACCATGGAGTGGTGAAGATATTCATGAAATGCTAGTGCTTTGCAAAGCTAAGGGCAAGTGTACTACGGATCATATTAGTCCAGCCGGTAAATGGCTTGCCTATCGTGGCCACCTTGACAATATTTCTGACAACATGCTTTTAGGTGCTACCAATGCATACACCGGAGCAATCGGCAAAGGCTCTAACGTATTGTCTGGGCAGAAAGATATTGAGTTTTCAAAAATTGCTCGTGATTACAAAGCAAAGAAAAAAAATTGGGTGATTATAGGTGATGAAAACTATGGTGAGGGTTCAAGTCGTGAGCATGCTGCAATGTCGCCGCGTCACCTCGCCGGACTAGCGGTAATTGCTAAGAGTTTTGCTAGGATTCACGAAACAAATTTAAAAAAACAAGGTATGCTAGCGCTCACTTTTTCTAACCCAGCAGACTATGACAAGATTAATGAAAGTGATTTAATCAGTATTGAGGGCTTGAAAAATTTTGCGCCGGGTAAACCCTTAATTCTTGTTATTAAGCATAAAGATAGATCAGAAAGCCGTGTTTCTTTAAATCATACTTTTAATGGTGAGCAGATTAAGTGGTTTAAGGCTGGTTCGGCACTTAATTTATTACGGCAGGGCGGATAAGTAACTGACTTGCTATAAGGCTATTGCAAGGCCAGCTGAGGTTGTGCCCACATTATAATTGTTCTTACCAATATCGCCCTCGCCAAAATAAATGTAATTAAGCCACTTTTTTGCGAAGTAGTATCGTAACTCTGCGCCGCCAGTAGGTTCAGTATCACTAATAGACATACTTAGAAGGGTCCGACCGGTTTTTAATGTCAAAGTTAGTTGTGGTAAAATTGGCGGAATAAATTCGAATCCAGCATTTAAGAGAATAAAAGTGCGTTTTGAACTATTATGGGGACCGTAATAATTATTTTTATTATCAGGAAAATCCGCGCGAAAAATATCAGTAATTAGATAAAGTCGAAACCAACTCGTTACATCTTTTAGTTTAAAGTCAAAACCAATAAGCCCATGATCAGTTTTATTATCTTCATTGTAAGATTTATCGCGACGGTTTAGCGTAAATATGCCAAGACGGACTTTAGCTAACTTATCATTGATGAACGGAGATTTAAAATTCTTTGTCGATGTGAGTTTGCCAGATTCGCTATAAAAAGACCACTTGCCTGTTGGGAGGTCGTCAGTAAAATTGCCACTATCGCGCAATTGTCCACTTTCGTAATATCGCTGCCAGAGGCCGTCGGCTCTGCCATTTTTATAATTACCCGTAGATTCAACCTTACCGCTAGTGTAAAAACGTTGAAATGAGCCATGAAGTTTATTTTCTTTGTAGTGGGCACGAACTATCGGGCGGCCAGTTTCAGACAATTGTTCAAATGGCCCATGACGCTGATCTTTTTTTTGACACCAGCTCATTTTATTTGGGTATTCAGTTTCTTCAAGCTTTTCAAGTTGATTAGAGCATTTCACATCTGCCCATAGAGGTGTTAGTACTAGAAAAAATGCCGTGAAAATTATCGATAACATTGAATAACGCCTCTTAATAAGCCCTTTATACATTTATTCTTTTACCGGAAAAAGGTATTCTGTCATTGCCTCATTATTGCTTTTTATCAAATAAACTTCAATTGGTGGTCCAGATATAATTAGTTTTTTTTCATTTATGTATTTTTCGACTTTTGGATAGACCTTGAACGGCCCTAAAGATGGGGCACCTAAAAACGAAGCAATCACAAATTTTTGCGAATTAATTTTTTTATATTGAAACGGTGATGAGTCTGCGAAGGGCTGGTCGAGTACGCAACCGGCGTAACTACGTAAACGACGTTCTTCGGTTATTCTAGGATTATCTAAATACTCACCAAATGTGCGGCGGCAAGGCAGGTTCTGCGCAGTAGCCCATGTTTCAACTTCAGTTATAGCTTCAGCTATTTTATGATATGGGCCAAAGTGATCTTTATAAAGTAAATAAAGTTCTGGATAGGTTGTATATTTAATATCAACTGATTTATATCCGCCTAACCTAAAAAAAATAGTTAAGCCAAAAAAAATTATACCGCTTACAAAAAATATTAGCAGCTTTTTCATTTTGCGAGAATTACTTTGCCAACTAGCGTTTTCTTACTAATAAGACCAAGATTTGAGCTATCAGAAATACCCGGCGGAAAATTTGATAAAATAATGAATTCATCGGTTTGCAGAACCCCACCGCGAGAAAGCTCGTAGGTTTTTAAAGGCGGAACAGTGTTTGATTTTATATAAAAGTTTTCTTTTTCAGATTTTACCGGCTTGCCATTGATATTAATAAACCAGCGTTCTTTATCAGAAGGATCAGGGGTGAGAGAGTATTTGTCGCCTGGTAAACCGCGCACCAATCTAACCACTGGATTTATATGGTCTGAAAAACGATACCAAACAAGATCGTCGCGTTTGACGTTATTGCAACCATAATAGCCCAGCATAATCTTAACTACTGAATTTTTAGGAATAATACCTGCCATATTATTATCAGATACTGTCTGGGCTATTGAATCTTTAACGCAATTTAAATTGCCAATTGTAGCGAACTCTTTTTTTTTGATAAAAAAAGATATGAGCACATAGCCTACGCAAATGAAGCCTGTGGCGAAAAGCCCATAAGAAAAATATGCAAGTAAGTTTTCTTTAAAAGTAAATTTATTTTTATTACCATTTGTCATTATATGCTCCTGTCCAGTTCATTTCCATTTTATCGAACAACCCATTGAAGGAGAAACCTCTCTGCTTAGCGGAATATCGCGCAAAATTGCATCAATTGCTTCTTTTAATTCTTCTCTGGTGACTTTACTCTCGTCCCTCCATGAATCGTCAAGGCGACCGCGATAAACCAAGCTATTAGATTTATCGTATACGAAAAAATCAGGGGTGCAAACAGCTCCAAATGTTTTGGCAACGGTTTGGTCGATATCTATGAGATAAATAAAATTATATTTTCCCTCACGCCAAGTTTTTAATAACTCTTTGGGTTCATCTTCAGGGTAGTCTTTTGAGTCGTTTGAACAAATACCAACAAAAGTCACGCCATTTGTCTGACAGTAATCAGCCAGTTTAATTAGACGAGATTCAATGGCCTTGACGTAGGGGCAGTGGTTACACATAAAAACAATTACCTTTGCGGGTGCTAATTTAATTGTCTGTGAACTCCAGTTTTTGCCCTCAACTGTTTTTAATGTGAAATCTGGTAATTTATGCGATGTGTCTGTCTGTGGTGTATAGGTTAGAGCCATTATAATTCTCTCCAAGATATGGACCTTTGTTTAGTAACCAAGTCACCGAAGGGACTTACACTAAGATATTTTTCTTTTAATTTTGGGTATAGATTCAATGCTTCGAGTAATCTATAACGTTGTAGCTCAGACAAGTGTGGCGCCTGGGCGTCTCTCGATGTATTGACAATCCCGTTCCATAGTAATTTTAAGAAAATGCGCCATCTTTCTTTAGTTATTTTTGCTTTAGCGGCCAAATGAATTGCTGTAGATATTTCAGTTGGATAAGA
>Ga0154799_1059_pt1 | contig 15215 bp, 16 predicted proteins | sample Rifle2008BG16ft_FD_105807 | JGI IMG/M metagenome (GOLD analysis project Ga0154799, IMG submission 105807) | Bdellovibrionales bacterium RBG_16_40_8 | reverse complement strand
GGTCACTATACACGTAGATAATGCTGGTTACAGAGAGCAAGCAAATCAAGAATTAAAAGGACTTGCGGAGAAACTTAAAAATATTGTTTTAGATAAAGGAAAACCGGTTTACTTTCGAGCATTACCGCCGCGAGATCGAAAGGTAATTCATCAATATTTGGCAGAGGACGAACGAATTAAAAGTCGATCTGTGGGAGTAGGTTTATTTAAAAAAATTAAGATTTACCCAGCAAAAAGTGAAAGTAGCGCCGAGACAATGTCGGAGCAATACTGACAGAAATAAATGGCAAGATTAGATAGAGATTCGGATACGATTTGTGCGCTAGCAACACCCTCGGGGGTTGGCGCTCTATCGGTAATTCGCATAAGTGGCGAGCGCGCTGTACAAATTATTCGAAATATAGCCCAATTTTTACCTAATGATTTGATTAGCCATCGAGCCTATTATGGGTTTTTACGTGATTTAAATAGTGATGAAGTAATTGATGAGGTTATTCTCACGTATTTTGAAAAAGGTAAATCATTTAGTGGCGAAGAATCTATAGAAATATCATGCCACGGTGGGCACATAATTACGCAGCAAATTTTGCGGGTATTAATATCGTTGGGGACGCGAATTGCGCAAAAGGGTGAGTTTACATATCGTGCGTTTATTAATGGGCGGATTGATTTGCCCCAAGCAGAAGCTGTTTTATCGGTAATCGAGAGTCAAACAACAGCTGGAGCAAAATTAGCACTGCGACAACTGCAAGGGGGCTTTTCAGCAAGCCTTAAATCTATTGAGGATGAGCTTGTATGGAGCCTATCTCGCCTAGAAGCAAACATTGATTTTTCTTCTGAATTTATTGAATTTGCTTCGCAAAATGAAATTATCTTACGAGTAGAAAAAGCACTAAACGATACACAGAAATTACTTAAGACGTACAACAAAGGTAGAATTTTAAAGTCAGGGTTAAAAGTTGTTCTTGCCGGGCCGCCGAATGTTGGCAAATCAAGTATTCTAAATCGATTGTCTAAGCAAGATAGAGCAATTGTTTCTTCTACGCCAGGTACTACAAGAGACACCATTGAAATTGAAATAGAAATTGATGGAAACAAAGTTTTATTAATAGATACCGCCGGTATTCACGAGACTGAAGAGCAGATCGAGCTTCAGGGGGTAGAACGGGCCCTCAAAGAACAAGAAGCAGCTGATATTATATTGTCTATTCATGATGTGACTAACCCAGGAGAAAAAATAGAAAAATTTGCTACAGAAAAAAGCGCGCAAAATATAATATATGTGGGAAACAAATCAGATCTTAATCATGATAAAGAAAAGCAAACAGCCGATATATTTCTAAGCGCATCGACTGGGGAAGGAATTGAAGAGCTGTTCGAGAAGATAAAAATTTTTTTTAATTTACAGAATGAAGAAACGTCGGCGGTGTTATTAAACGCCCGGCACTATGAGCTTTTGCTTAAAACAGAAATACATCTTAGCTCGGGGTTAAAACTTTTAAAAGGTTCGATGAGTCCTGAGTTTGTTATTTCCGAGCTGCAAGAATCTTTTTATGCGATTCTTGAAATTTTAGGGCGACGCTTTGATGATGATATATTAGATCGTATATTTAGCGATTTTTGCTTAGGTAAGTAATGAAGAAAAGTTACGATGTCATAGTAGTAGGCGCTGGTCACGCGGGTATTGAAGCTGCACTTGTAGCCTCACGCATGGGCATGAAAACGGCACTACTTACTAATAATATTGAACGTATTGGTTACATGAGTTGTAACCCATCGATTGGCGGTCTTGGCAAAGGCCATATGGTTAAAGAAATTGATATTCTCGGCGGCGAAATGGGTAGAGCTGCGGATTTTTCATGCATACAGTATAAAAGATTAAACGCAAGCAAAGGGCCTGCAGTTCGCGGATCTCGCATTCAGTGCGATAAAGATCTTTATTCTCAGCATATGTATAATGCGGTTTCACGCTCGCCAAATATTGATGTTCTTGCGCTCGAGGCCCAGAAATTGATTATTCACAACAATATTTGTAGGGGTATTATTTCTACAAGTGGCGATGAGGTTACCGGGCAAACAGTAGTTATTTCTACCGGAACTTTTATGAACGCTGTTATGCATTTTGGATTAACTAAAATTACCGGAGGCAGAGTTGGAGATAAAGCCACTATTGGTTTATCAGATCAGTTCAAAGATCTTGGGTTTAAAATATTACGTCTTAAAACAGGAACTCCTGCTAGAGCCCATAAAGATAGCATTGATTGGTCAAAAACTAAGCCACAGTCAGGTGATAAAAGATTTATACCGTTTAGCCTAAGAAGTTTCAGAGAATTGAGGTTGCCCCAGATAGATTGTTATATGACCTATACTAATGAAAAGACTCACGAAATTATTAGAAATAACTTAGATAAGTCACCAATGTTTTCTGGGGTAATTGAGGGGGTAGGCCCGCGTTACTGCCCTAGTATTGAGGACAAAGTTACTCGCTTTGCCGATAAAGATCGTCACCAGAGTTTTCTTGAGCCAGAGGGATTAAATTGTAACTCAATATATATACAAGGGCTTTCAACAAGTTTACCAGAAGAAGTTCAATACAAATTTTTGCGTACAATAGCAGGGCTAGAAAACGTGCAGCTTATTCGCCCAGGATATGCCGTAGAATATGATTGCGTAGAACCAACACAACTTCGCCATACCTTAGAGACAAAATCTATCGCGAATCTATACCTAGCAGGCCAAATAAATGGCACCAGCGGTTATGAAGAGGCGGCAGCCCAGGGGTTGGTGGCGGGAGCAAATGCATCACAGAGAGTTATGCAGCGCTCCCCATTTATTCTTAGACGGGATCAGGCGTATATCGGTGTTTTAATAGATGATCTTGTAACTAAGGGTACTCGAGAACCATACCGCATGATGACATCTAGAGCAGAACATCGACTTGTTTTGAGAGAAGATAATGCAATCGATAGGTTAGCTGGTCAAGCCGAGGAATTTTGTTTTGTTTCATCTGATTTACTGAGGGACTATAATCAAATTCTTGATAGTAAAAATGAGCTAAGAAATACTCTTCGCAAAAAGGTGCTTGTTCCAAATGAGGTAACGCAAGAATCCCTAAGATCTATCGGATCAAAAGAGCTAGCAAAGCCAGTTACTTTAGAGGATCTTTTGCGGCGTGAGGATATTTCGTGCTCTTCGCTAGCAGAGTTTGGGTTTAATTTTTTATACGACCAAATGAATGTCATAGAACCAGTAGAAATAGAGATTAAATATTCGGGTTATATCACTAGACAGCAGACGTATATAGAGCAGGTTAAGCGTTATGAGGATACAAAAATTCCAGCTGATATAGACTATAATACTGTTTATGGCTTATCACGCGAGGAGATTGAAAAGTTATCTAATATTCAGCCGATAAGTTTGGCTCAGGCATCTCGAGTAAGCGGGGTGAACCCGAGTGCCATACAGGCGTTATTAGTTCATATAATTGGTAGGCAAAGACATATTGTAACTAAGGGTGGAATAGATGAGCGGCCAGGACGGTAGCACAAAGGAAGACCCAAAAAGAGAGAGCTACTTAGATAGCAGCGGGCGTTACTGGAGAATTCCAAAATGGTTTCCAGAGCTGCAATCTGATTTGCAGAGCAGATTACGTGATTTTCATGCGGAGCTAATTCATTTTAACGGACGTATGAATTTGATTTCTCCGAGAACAGAGAAAGACGCAGATTTGATACACATAGCGGACGGAATTTTAGGAGCACGTGCGATATTTTCTATGACAAACAAGCGAGAAATTTATGATTTTGGCGCAGGAAACGGAATGCCGGGCATTGTCATGGCGCTTCTTGATCCAAGTAGAAGCATAATAATGGTGGATAAGGATGCAAGAAAGGTTGAATTTATAAAGCACTGCTCAGCGAGACTTAAAATTACGAACTGCACCGCGTTACACACCAGAGTTGAGGAAATGCCGGCGGAGAGTGTTCATTGCGCAGTCAGTAGAGGTTTGGCATCAATCGCTAAATCGCTGATAATGATAAGACGAGTCGCCGCGATAGATTGTGAGTATTTTCATTTCAAGGGTGAATCATGGTCAACGGAGGTTGCCGGGATACCATCTCAGGTGTTGGCGCACTGGGAGCTAGCAGATGTAGCCGACTATAACCTACCTGAGGAAGGCGCTAAGCACTCTATAGTTCAAACAAAAAGGCTATAGCCATTTAATTGTTCCACGTGGAACAATTAATCCTTGTTAGGGGTATCTTTAACTTCTTTTTTAGGTACGCGAAGGTTCCAGTTTCTAGATGCGTTCATGAGCTTCTTATTAACTAGATAAGCCTCGAACTCTTTTTTGTCTGGCCAGTCAGCATTGTCAGCAAAAGCCTTCTCGTAATTAATTTTATCTTCAACTTCTCTGCGTTTAAGCCGTATATTATAGAATTCTTGCATTTCCTGGAGGCGAATAAGCATTTTTTCTGCCTTGCCAAGATCGTTCATTGAATTTACGCGTTCAATAGTTCTTGGTTGTGATTTTCCAAAATCGTCTTTAGCAGACTCAATTTTCTTTTTTACCTCCCCTATTTGTTGTTCAGTGGCGCGAAGCTCCTTTTCTAGATCAAGGTAAATGGGATCTAATAGATGCGGCGATGAGTTTTTGAATCGGCATCCAGAGGAAGCAATAAAAAAAACAGCAAGACTAATAGTCAAAATATGAGTAATCATAGTGTTCCACGTGGAACAATCGGAATTATTATAGAAAATATTAAGATAATAAAAAAAATTACTAGCATAAAACATATAAAAAGAAATAGACTCTCATCAACGAAACCAAGGGGGCGCAGTTGGCAACCACAATCTGTATAGCTAATCAGAAGGGCGGGGTTGGAAAAACAACAACCACTGTTAATCTGGCAGCAGCACTAAGTAATATTAGCAAGCGAGTACTCATTATTGACATGGACCCACAAGGGAACGCTTCAAGTGGGCTGGGAATTAAGAAGTATGAAAACCATGATAGCAATATCTACCACGTGCTAGTTGGGCAGAAGATGATTAGCCAGGCTATCCAAAAAACTCAATATGCTAATTTATACATTGCGCCATCTAATCCTGATTTAGTAGGGGCAGAGATAGAGCTAGTTGACATGCCGAGTCGTGAATATAGACTTAAGTCTGCCATTCGTGAGATTGCGAGCGAATATGACTACATACTTATAGATTGTCCTCCGTCGCTCGGGCTTTTAACTGTTAATGCGCTATCTGCCGCAAACAGTTTTCTAGTACCGCTTCAGTGTGAATATTATGCGCTCGAAGGACTAAGCCAGCTGCTGAACACCGCAGGCATGATTAAAAAAAATCTAAATCCTGAACTTCGAATTGAAGGCATTGTGCTTACTATGTTTGATGCCAGAAATAATTTAAGCCACCAAGTAGTCTCTGAAATTCAGAGTCATTTTAGAGAAAAAGTTTTTCAAAGTATTATTCCGCGTAATGTTCGTTTAAGTGAAGCTCCAAGCCACGGGCAATCAATATTTTCGTACGATTTAAAATCTGTAGGGGCGAGAAAATATCAAGAGCTTGCAGAAGAACTAAATAGCAGGGTCGAACTCTATAATAATTTGCCAGAAGTAAAAGAAGAAGAATTTCATCAAGGAGAAGCTCATGTCTGAAGAACTTATGCCACTTCGTAAAAATACGAAAAGAGCTTTAGGTAGGGGATTGGGCGCCTTATTGAATGAAGGTACTAAAAATACAGAAGAAGTAACCTTTGAAAGGGTTGACACAGTTAAACGAGAAATGCCTCACGAAAAAATCTGGAAGATACCGATAGAAAAAATAATACCAAATAAAGAACAACCACGAAAAAAATTCGAGCAAGCAAAATTACAAGAACTTGCGGCATCAATTAAAGAAAAGGGGATGCTGCTACCAGTTTTGGTAAGAGCAGAGGCAGATGAAAAGTATGAAATTATCGCAGGAGAAAGAAGATGGCGTGCTGCGCAGCTAGCAGGCGTTCACGAAATTCCGGTTATTATTAAAAATGTTGAAAAAAAAGAAGTATTAGAACTGGCGCTTGTCGAAAATATACAGAGACAAAATATTAATCCGATTGAAGAGGCAGAGGCCTACGGGGTACTGGCTACTAAATATGGTCTAACGCAGCAGCAGATAGCAGAAAAGGTAAGTAAAGAGCGTGCGACGATAGCAAATATTATGCGGCTTATGAGTTTACCAAATGAGATTAAAGAGATGGTTAGATCAGTAGATCTGAGCCTTGGCCAGGCCAAAGCCCTCCTTGCTCTTGAAAATCCCCAAAGACAGTTGCTGCTAGCAAAAAAAATTGTGCGCCTTAAGCTTTCAGTACGTACAATTGAAAAGATGATTGCCAAACTTAATACGAAGCCTGAGGCTGAACTTGATATAGAAGATGAGGCAGATGCAGTTTCTATCAGAGAGCTGCAGCCACTTAAAAGCGAAATGCAAAGGATGCTGGGAACAAAAGTAGACATAGACTTGAGTGGCCAAAGAAGCAAAGTGTCAATAAACTTTTATTCACATGAGGAGCTTAACAGATTTGTAGATAAATTAAGAAAGGCCTATTTATGAACGAGCTTAATATTTACAACCCAACCGACGGTTTGGCAGATTTTCAGCCGGGCCAGGTAACAGCACTGTTAGATCAGGGGTGTTCTTTTGATGGGCGCCTTACATTTGAAGGGACGGTGCGAATTGGCGGAGGGTTTCGCGGCGAGATATTTACTAACGACACATTGGTTATTAATCCTGGGGCAAAGGTAGATGCTCAAATAGAAGCCGATACAGTTATAATTTGTGGACTTGTAAAAGGTAATATCTTTGCGCGTCGAAAGGTTATTATGCACCCACCAGCAATGTTTACAGGAACAGTTACCACGCCTAGTTTGCGAATTGACGAGGGCGTTGTGTTTGAAGGCGCGTCGTATATGCCTAAAAACTAATTGACCATTAGTGGGCTAAAAGGATACTTCGTATCAACTTTTAATTAGGAAATTCAAAAGCAATGGCTGCTGTAATGAATATAATTTCTGCGCTGGGTATTAATGCCACATTGTGGTTTCAGCTAGGCATATTTATTATGGTATATGCTTTTTTACGACTGCTGGTATTTGGCCCGTACTTTCGCGCGTATTCTACCAGGCAAGGGCAAACACAAGGCAGTCGAAAGCGAGCTGAAAAGGTTATTGCGCAAACCAAAGAGTTACAAACTATATATCAGAGAAAAGCACGCGAATTAAATTCTGAAATTAAAGCGATATATGAAAAGGCACGTTTTGAGGCGACCAAAGAACAAGAAAAACTTAATGCAGAGTCGAGAGAAAATGCGAAAAAAAATCTTGAAGGATCTCGTAAAAAAATCTTAGAACAATATAATAGTACTCGCGAAGAATTAATAAAATATGCACCAGAGCTAAGTCATAAAATGGCAGATAGACTACTCCCGGGCGAGGTTCAGTAATAATGGAACACGCAGCAACGACTCTTCCTTGGAGTAAGTTAATAATTCCGCAACTAATAAATTTCTCTATTTTTATTGGCGCGCTAGTTTACCTTTTAAAAACTCCTTTAAAAAAGTACTTCATTAGTAAAAACGCTGAGTTTGATGTTAAGCGCAGAGAAGCTGAAGAAGTGTTACTAAGCGCAGAGAAAGAAAACGGAGAACTACAAGCACACTTAAATACGCTTGAAAATACAGCAAATAAAAGCCTTGAAGAGGCGAAGAAAGACTCTGAATCTCTAAAAAAGCAGATTATATCTCAAGCAAATGAGGAAGCTAGGCGCCTGATAGAAGAGGCACAAAAGATGGCGCAATTTGAATTGCTTAGAGCCACAGCAATGTTGAAGCAAGAGATTATAATAGGGGCCACGGACATTGCTACGAAAGAATTGAAGAAAAAAGTTAGCGATAAGACCCAAGAACGACTAAACGATGATTTTATTACAAAAATTCAGGCGTTAACACAATGACCTACTCAGAGTTGGCAAATAGATATGCGGTCGCCTTTTACGATATTGCGGCTGAAAGTAAGCAGAGTGAAAGTTTTTTATCAGGACTTAAAACTGTGCACGTAATTATTGAAGAAAATAAAATTATTGCCGATTTTATTTCAACGCCTCTTATTAGCTCAGGCGAGAAGGTGGCAGTTTTACAAAAGGCAATTAAAGATAGTGGCTTGCCAACAGAAGTAATTAATTTTGTGCTGCTTCTAGCAAAAAGGGGACGTTTAGAGTTGTTGTCAAATATTATCTACTCTTTTCGGGCCAGAGAAGACGAACTAGGCGGTATAACTAGAGGGACAGTACGAACAGCAGCCCCATTATCAGAAAGACAAAAAGAAAACGTATTAAATAGAATCAAAGCATTTACGAAGAAGAAAATAATTTTACAATATTTTGAAGATCAAACAATCATAGGCGGGTTGGTTGCTCAAGTTGGCGGACATACTTTTGATGATAGTCTCTCAGCGCACCTACAAAACATGAAAGAAGATTTAACCAGGAGAATAAATTAATGGACCTCTCCATTCGTGCTGATGAAATCAGCCGCGTTTTAAAAGAACAGATACAAAATTATGCAAAAACACTTCAAGTGACCGAATCCGGTACCGTGCTGTCGGTCGGAGATGGGGTGGCTAGAATCTATGGGCTTGAAGGTGTTATGGCTGGGGAGCTTGTTGAGTTTCCAGGTAGTATATATGGGATGGTACTAAACCTTGAACAGGCGTCTGTGGGCGTGGTTATTTTCGGCGAAGACCGCGATATTAAAGAGGGCGATATAGTTAAAAGAACAAAGAAAATTGTTCAAGTCCCAGCGGGCGAAGAAGTTATCGGTAGAGTGGTAAATGCCTTAGGTCAGCCGATCGACGGAAAAGGGCCAATACAAGCGAAAGAATCTCGCCGTGTTGATACAAAAGCTCCTGGCATTATTAAGCGTCAACCAGTGAATGAGCCTTTACAAACAGGCATTAAAGCAATTGATGCGCTTATTCCTATTGGTAGAGGTCAGCGTGAGTTGATTATTGGTGACAGGCAAACAGGTAAAACGGCTGTCGCAGTTGATACAATAATTAATCAGGGCGATCAGAATGTTCATTGTTTCTATGTGGCTATAGGGCAAAAGCAGTCTACAGTAGCTCAAGTGGTTGAAAAGCTTCGTCAAGCAGGAGCGATGAAGTATACTACAGTTATTTCTGCCACAGCTTCTGACCCAGCGCCTCTGCAATTTCTTGCGCCCTTTACGGGCTGTGCAATGGCCGAATATTTTCGTGATACAGGCAAGCACGCATTAATTATATATGATGATTTAACAAAACAAGCGCAAGCTTACAGGCAATTGTCTCTTCTTCTTCGTAGACCACCAGGTCGAGAAGCATTTCCGGGAGATGTTTTTTATCTTCACTCAAGGCTTCTTGAAAGAGCAGCTAAAATGAGTAGTGAGATGGGCGGAGGATCGCTAACAGCGCTACCAATAATCGAAACACAGGCAGGCGATATTTCAGCGTATATTCCGACAAACGTTATTTCTATTACAGACGGGCAAATATTTCTTGTTTCAGATTTATTTTATAAGGGTATCAGACCTGCAGTTGATGTTGGTAAATCGGTATCGCGTGTTGGAGGAGCTGCACAAATTAAAGCGATGAAACAAGTTGCGGGATCTCTAAAACTTGAACTTGCACAGTTTAGAGAGCTTGAAGCATTTTCAGCTTTTGCAACTGATCTTGATGCTGCTACTCAAGCCCAATTAGCACGAGGCCGACGATTAGTTGAAGTATTAAAGCAGCCCCAATACACGCCTTACCGAGTAGAAAATCAGGTTATTTTAATTTTTGCTGCTACTAATGGGTATTTAGATAAAATTCCAGAGACAGATGCGCAGAAATTCGAGAAAGAATTTATAGAGTTCATTCAGCAAAAATATAAAGGTATTTTGACAAAAATTGCTGAGGACAAGGCAATTAAAGATGATACCAAAGTGTCTTTAAAAGAAGCTCTCGACGAATTTAAAGCAGTGTTTAAATCGTCAAACGAAGGATAAAAAGTGCCAAGCTTACGAGACATGCGAGCGCGAATTCAGAGTGTGAAAAACACACAGCAAATTACGCGCGCCATGAAAATGGTATCAGCAGCAAAGCTTCGTAGAGCGCAAGAGCAAATCGTTAGCATGCGACCATACGCGCAGAGACTTTTGCAAATTATATCAGACGTTGCGCTCACACAGCGAATGGAGCACCCGCTTTTTATGAACAATAATGAAGCGGTTAGTAAAAAAGCTCTTTTTATAGTCATGACGTCAGATCGTGGTTTGTGTGGGGGCTTTAATAGTAGCGTGTGCAGATTTACCGAGAATTTTATTAATGAAAACCGTTCTAAATATGAAAAAATGGATTTTATTTTTATTGGTAAAAAAGGCGCTGATTATTTTAGACGCCGAAAAGTGCAGGCAAAGCGGGTAATGCTTAATCTGGCCAGAGAAATTTCGTACGTTATGGCAGAAGACTTGGCACAAACGTGTATGACAGAATTTTCTACGGGCGATTATGATGAAGTTAAGTTGATTTATAATGAGTTTAAATCAGTGATTTCTCAAAAATTAACAGTTGAGAAATTGTTACCAATTGATTTATCAAAAGGGGCACTTGCGGACGCTGGTGATGTAAAATTTCCTTTCTCAAAAGATTTGATTTTTGAGCCATCGCCACGAGAAATTATAGACGAATTGCTTGTGCAGCACTTCGCGATGCAAGTTTATCGTGGTCTTTCTGAAAGCGTTGCGGCAGAACATGCAGCACGTATGACAGCTATGGAAAATGCCACAAAAAATGCCAAAGAGATGATTAGTAAAATGACGTTAGTTTATAACAAAGTTCGCCAAGCCTCGATTACGAAAGAACTCATAGAGATATGCTCTGGGGCAGAAGCAGTGAACAGTGTGTAGGAGTAAATATGTCGCAAGGTAAAATTAAACAAGTAATGGGCCCAGTAGTAGACGTTGAGTTTCCAACGGGAGATATGCCGGCAGTTTTAAACGCCTTAAAGGTAACAAACCCGTCGATAGATGATCGTCAGGATAATCTTGTGCTTGAAGTTGCACAGCACTTAGGTAACCGAGTAGTGCGAACTGTAGCTATGGACTCTACTGATGGTCTGATTCGAGGTACTGCAGTTACAAACACCGGCACAACTATATCTGCTCCTGTAGGTAAAGAAGTTTTAGGCAGAATAATAAACGTTATTGGTGACCCAATCGACGAGATGGGGCCACTAAAATCTAAAGAATTTTGGTCTATTCATAGAAGTGCACCAAAATTTGAAGATCAGTCAACCCAAGCTGAAATGCTAATGACCGGTATTAAAGTTATCGATCTTCTTGCGCCGTACGTGAAAGGTGGCAAAGTTGGTTTGTTTGGCGGAGCCGGCGTCGGTAAGACAGTTTTAATTCAAGAGCTAATTCGTAACATAGCGACTGAGCACGGAGGGTACTCTGTTTTTGCTGGCGTTGGAGAACGAACTAGAGAGGGAAATGACCTATATCGCGAAATGAAAGAATCAGGCGTTATCGACAAAACAGCACTTGTTTTTGGTCAAATGAACGAACCGCCAGGAGCACGCGCACGAGTTGCGTTAACCGCACTTACGCAAGCAGAATACTTTCGTGATCGAGACGGCCAAGACGTACTGCTTTTTATCGACAATATTTTTAGATTCACTCAGGCAGGGGCCGAGGTATCAGCACTGCTCGGGCGCATACCATCAGCAGTAGGTTATCAGCCCACACTAGGAACAGAGATGGGTATATTGCAAGAGCGAATCACATCAACAAAAAAAGGCTCAATTACTTCAGTGCAGGCAGTTTATGTGCCAGCAGATGACTATACAGATCCAGCGCCGGCAACAACATTTACTCACTTAGATGCAACTACTAACCTTGATAGAGATATTGCAGCACTTGGTATTTACCCGGCTGTTCATCCACTTCAATCGACGTCAAGAATTTTAGATCCGCAAATTGTGGGTTTAGATCATTACAAAACAGCACGAGATGTCCAAGCGTTGCTACAAAGGTATCGTGAACTTCAAGATATTATTGCTATTTTGGGTATGGATGAATTGAGCGAAGAAGATAAAATGGTTGTAACACGCGCACGTAAAATTCAGAAATTTCTTAGCCAACCGTTTTTTGTGGCGGAGCAATTTACTGGTATTAAAGGGCGTTATGTTGATATTAAGGATTCTGTTCGCGGATTTCGTGAAATTTTAGACGGAAAACACGATGAAATACCAGAGCAAGCATTTTATCTTGTAGGCACGATAGAAGATGTTTTAGAGAAAGCGAAGAAACTATAATGTTTTTACTTACCCTGGTAACACCGCAAAAAAAACTTCTTACTGATGTAGAAATAGAAGAAGTGATTGTGCCTGCATATCTCGGGCAGCTTAATATTTTGCCAGGGCATGCACCACTTATGACAACGCTAAGAGCTGGTCAGCTTAAAGTACGTCTTAAAGGTGAGTCGACATTTAAAAGTGCGGCCATTAGTTGGGGTTATTGTGAGGTTAATCCCAAGGGGATAAACGTCTTGGCGGATACAGCTGAATGGCCAGAAGAAATAGATAAGAAAAGAGCAGAAGATCAAATTAAAATTGTTAATGAAAGATTGCAAAAGGCAGGCCTTAGCCCAGATGACTACACGTTATCACAGATGAAGTTGCAAAAAGAGATGGCGCGTCTCGAAACGCTCGAATAACATAATAGTAGCCTATGACATCATTGAAGCGTCTTTTTATACTGGCGTGCTACGTTTTATTTTTTGTTACCGAAATTGGATCGGCTCAGAATGTTCATCTTACGCAAGAAGAGCTTGAAAGTAAAAATCTTGTAGAAGTTGAACCCAATAGTATTCTCCCGAGTGATTTAGCTAATATTTATAGACTTGTACCATACAAAATTCGTAGGGCTCGCTGGGGGCACGCATTTACAATTACCTATAGTCAATATAATCCTAGTGGTTTCGAAACAGATTTCGTAAGCCCAACGCTTGGTAGCTACGATGACCTTTACGGGTCACCGTCAATGCCGCTTTTAGAATTGTCATATAGTTATAAATGGAATTTTATTTTAGGCTCGATAGGCCCAGAGATTGCGTACGGAGCATATAAAAATGAGGCTGCGGATGAGGCATTATTAGGTAACGCGACACTTAATTTACAAATTATTCGCGCAGGGATAAAATTTGTGGCTGACAATTTAATGTACGAGCCGATTTTTGCCCCATATGGATTATTAGGCGCGTACACAGTTTTATATAAAGAGGCGCAGGCCAATATTAAGCACGATGGTAATACAGAAGTCGCGATGTACTATGGAGGGGGACTTCTTATGCAGCTTGGGGCATTAGATAAAACTGCAGCAGTTGACAGTTATATTGAATCTGGAATTGAAAACTCTTACGTTTTTGTCGAAACAAGAAAATATATGGCGTCTTCTAAATCTGAAGACCCAGACTTTTCTACAGATTTTGATTTAAATGTTGGGCTTACATTAGAGTTCTAGAAACTAATTTAATTTGCGGATAGTTTTGGGCAAAGAGAAAGTAAAAGTTCTAATTCTTCTACAACTCTAGGCCATGAGACTTCATTCATTCTTACCTTTAATCGTTGATCAGGAGAAAGTGAGTATTTTTTATTTTCACGAGAAGTTAAGCGAACGACCTCTTGAGGGGGCAAAATTGTTTGTGAAGTAAAAGAAAGAGAAATAGCATTTTTGCCTGAGCTTATATCTTTTACTCCTAGAGTCCGACAGTGAAGACGAATAAGCATCAGTCCTAAAAGATTAACGACAGGTACGGGTAAAGACCCGAACTGATCGTGAAGTTCATCTTCAATTCGGTCTAAATCTTGTGCTGAGCGAATATTAGATAAAGATTTATAATAATAAAGCCGCATGCGAATATCAGGGATGTAGTTATCAGGCAAAAGAGCTGGTACACGTAAATTAATTTCTGGCTCAATTTCGCGATCTGAAATCGGCTCGCCTTTTTGCTCGTTAATGACTTCGTCAAGAAGCTCGAGATAAAGTTCATACCCGACTGCATTAATATGCCCAGACTGATCTTCGCCAAGAATATCGCCAGCTCCACGCATTTCAAGATCATATTGAGCTATTCGCGTACCACTGCCGAGAGCGGTATGCTCTTGAATAATTTTTAAGCGCTCTTGTGCGGCGGCATCAATGCGTTTTTCTGAAGACAAAAGAAGATAGCAATATGCGCGTTCTTTACTTCTGCCTACACGCCCGCGAAGCTGATAAAGCTGACTAACGCCAAAGGTGTGAGCATTGTCGATAAAAATTGTATTAGCGCGAGGGATATCCATTCCAGATTCGATAATAGCTGTGCAAACTAAAATATCGAGCTCATGGTTAAAAAACCTGAGCATAGTTTTTTCAAGAAGCTCTTCATCCATTTGCCCATGAGCTATAGCCAGGCGTGCTTGCGGTACAATTTCACGTAACTTATTTGCCACCTCACCAATAGACTGAATGCGGTTATGTAAGAAAAATACTTGTCCGCCTCGATGAATTTCACTTTCTATGGCTTTACGAATAGTGTCTGCATCAAACTTACAAACAAAAGTTCTAGTGGGCAGACGATCTTCAGGAGGAGTATTAATTATGCTTAAATCACGGATTCCCATTAAACTCATATTAAGAGTGCGCGGTATTGGAGTAGCAGAAAGAGCCAAAGTGTCTACTCCTTCACGTAAAAGACGTAATTTTTCTTTATGGATAACGCCAAATTTTTGTTCTTCGTCTATAATTAGAAGACCAAGATCTTTAAATTGCACGTCGCGACTTAGCAGTCTATGAGTGCCGATTACAACATCTACTTTGCCTGCTTTTAGATCTAAAAGCGTTTGCTTGACTTCTTTAGCTGCTACAAAACGATTAAGTGCACGAATAATAATAGGCCAAGGCGCAAAACGTTTTTTGAAAGTCTCATAGTGTTGATAGGTTAATATAGTTGTAGGCGCAATTATGGCAACCTGCTTACCGTCTTGTGTAGCTTTAAAAGTAGCACGCAGGGCAACCTCAGTTTTGCCAAAGCCAACATCTCCACAAACAAGGCGATCTAGGGGCTTATCTGAACAAAGACCTGCAATTACTTCATGTATAGAAC
>Ga0154799_1065_pt1 | contig 15241 bp, 14 predicted proteins | sample Rifle2008BG16ft_FD_105807 | JGI IMG/M metagenome (GOLD analysis project Ga0154799, IMG submission 105807) | Bdellovibrionales bacterium RBG_16_40_8 | reverse complement strand
GGTTATTTAGCGGGTGTAAATTTTTAAACACTACCTCACTACGCCGACCAAAGATCACATCAAGAACTTCATTTACCTGATCAGGTGGCAAATTGCGCTGACCCAGACGATCAAGTAGCGGCCCATGTAAAGTTGTAAACCCCCAGAATTGGTTAAAATAATTATGTAAGGTTGTGGCATCGCTATAGCCAATGAAAAGTTTATTTTTTTGTGGTTTTTTAAGCTTCATGACTGATTCTATTATTCGTAAAGCGCCGTACCCTCCGCGTAAACACCAAATGGCTTTAGAATCTTTAGCTTGCAGGGCATGCTTTAAGTGAAAAAAACGCCTCTCATCAGTATTGCTACAAATAACATCTTTGACGAAAAGATCACTAGGCACCCTAGGCCTAAGCTTTAAGTCTTTTAAAAATTGCACGGCTCCTTGGACTTTGTCTTCAGTAGTAGCAAAACCTGGGGCAATAATATCGACAATGTCGCCAACTTTAAGCGGAGCCCATAATATTTTTTTAAACTTCGTCATGAAAATATCTTGCGTGAGAAATCACTCACGATCAAGGCCATAAAGATCTGTGGGGTAGTTGCCAGTAAAACAAGCTGTACAAAAACCACGCCCATCTTCGCCTACCGCGCGCAGCAACCCTTCGACTGATAGATAGGCAAGGCTATCGGCCCCAATAAACTTACAAATTTCATCAATAGACTTATGCGAGGCAATTAATTGGCTGCGCTTAGGCGTATCAACCCCATAAAAACATGAGCCTACAGATGGTGGCGATGCCAGACGAAAATGCACTTCTTTCGCCCCCGCTTGACGAATCATACGAATTATTTTCTGCGATGTGGTACCTCGCACCAATGAATCGTCTATAATCACAACGCTTTTGCCTTTTAAGATATGTGTCTGCGGATTAAGCTTAATTTTTACTGCAAAATTGCGAATACTTTGGCTTGGTTGAATAAAAGTTCGCCCAATATAATGATTACGAATTATACCTAGCTCAAAAGGGATTTTGCTTTCGATGCTGTAACCCAATGCTGCTGGAACTCCGCTATCAGGAACAGGAATAACCAAATCTGCTGCCACAGGGCTTTCTTTAGCTAATTCATGCCCCATAGATTTGCGAGCTTCGTAAACACTTTTGCCAAAAACAATACTATCTGGACGAGAAAAGTAAACATGCTCAAATACACATTGGGATAATTTTTTAACATTTTTCTCAACTCGTTTAGAAAACTCGCCTTGATTAGTGGCCCAGAATATTTCACCCGGCTCAATTTCTCTTTCATAACGCGCACCAATTAAATCAAGAGCACAGGTTTCAGAGGCAATTACAACAGCCTCTTTACCATTTTCTAGCTTGCGTCTACCCAAAATAAGTGGGCGAAAGCCGTATGGGTCACGCATAGCCACCAAACAATCATTGGTTAAAAAAGTAAAACTATATGCGCCCTCAATTCGACTAGCAGCATCTTGTAAACATTGGATGAAATCACGATTTGAATTTCTTGATAGCATATGAAGCACTACTTCAGTGTCATTTGTACCCTGAAATATTGCCCCCTGACCAATTAGCTCTTCACGCAGTAAACTAGCGTTAACGATATTACCGTTATGCGCGACAGCTACCGGCCCTGACTTCAATATTGCCGTTAAGGGCTGAGCGTTAGTTATTAGATTCTCTCCTGTTGTAGAGTAACGATTATGCCCTATAGCTGCCGTGCCTTGTAGTCGCTGTAAATTGTCTTCATCGAACACCTCACCCACTAGGCCAATACCTTTGTGATGCAAATGCTGCTCATCATGAAGAGTTACAATACCTGAAGATTCTTGGCCGCGGTGTTGTTGCGCGTAAAGCCCTAAATAGGCCATACGCCCTGCCTCAGGGTCACCCCATATACCAAACACAGCACACTCATCACGAAAGCCCGGCAAAGAGAACCTCCCAATTAGTGTTGTAAGCTGAATGAATTTCACTCAATGGCAAATCAATCTCATTTTTAATTTTAAATATACCTTCACGTACATGCCCAATTATTTTCATATCAATTTCGTTATTTTGCGAAAGCTTGTTAAAAAGCTCACGAAACTGTAATGCTGAATCTGAATTAACAGTAAATAGGACTTCATAGAGATTTTCGATAAAAACTCCGTCGTTAATCACTTTATCTATCTCGACCCCGAGCTCTGCTGTAGTCATTCTTGCAAGAGCGTAGGCAAGACCGATTTTACCCACTACTCTACTTGCGCTAACACCTTTCACCAAAGCTAAGTGTCTGGTGAGATCTGCAAAACTTGCAACCTTCTTTACATCAAGATAACCAGACCCTTCTTGAGACAATTTTTCAACTTCAGCAAACATGCCTTGAAATTTTAATAGCGGCAGTCGCAAAAGATAAATTTCGTCATTTTTATTCTGAAAATATGAGCGCGGCGTAGCTTCAAAATGATCTTTCAAACCAACAAGCCCGGTGGCCGGAGTAGAAGTTATATTTTCTCCTAGTGTTTCATTATAAAAGCTCACATTGCCACTGATGATTGGCACATGAAGGGCTTCGCACTGCGCACTCATGCCTTCAATCGTTGCAACGAATTCGCTCATTATTTCTGGATTATCAGGGCTACCGAAATTCAAACAGTCTGTTGCTGCCAAAGGCAAAAACCCCTTAGCCGCTAACTCTAGTGCTGGATAAGCGATACAGTCAATCGCGCCCACATACGCATCGAACCTCATTACATAAGGCCTGCCACCTAATACAAGTCCTAGAATTTTCCCAGACGGCAATCTTTGTGCACCGACGCTTTCGGTGCAATCGAAAACCGTTTTCGCACCAACACGCTGATCATACTGATCGTAAATCCAATTGCGAGACACAAACTTTGGATCGCGTAATAATTCTAGTAACTTTTGGCTTTTTGCCTTAATCCCATATTCATATGGTTTAAAACTTGTGACGCGATTTTTATCTTGCCACTTCGTGTATGGCTTATCGTAACGAGGAGCCTCATCTACAAGAAATCGTGGATCAATCTTACAAATATTTTCGCCATGCCAAAAAAGCTCAACTTCTGGCCCTGCTGTTACTTCACCAATAGCCTCGGCATCTAAACCCCAGTGAGCAAACACGGCTTTAAGTTTGATCAGATTTTCTGGGCGCACCACCATCAACATACGCTCTTGGCTTTCTGAAAGTAAAATTTCTTCAGGAGTCATTGATGAGTCTCTTAACGGAATTTTATCAAGATTAAGACAAAACCCCACTTTACCTTGTGCAGCCATTTCAAAACTAGAACTGGTAAGACCTGCCGCCCCCATATCTTGAATAGCAACGACAAGTTTTTTCTTCATCACCTCAATACAGCTTTCAATTAAAAGCTTTTCATAAAATGGGTCGCCCTTTTGGATCGTAGGTTTTTTCTTTTCATTTTTTTCATCAAATGATTCACTGGCCATGCTTGCGCCATGAACCCCATCTTTACCAGTCTTAGCCCCGACATAGACAACTAAATTACCAACGCCTTCAGCACGCGCTCGAAGTACCGGCTCTTCTGGTGCAAAGTAGCCAACAGCAAGCGCATTAACTAAAATATTTTTATTATACGAAGTGTGAAATTCTGTTTGCCCCGTAATAGTCGGTACACCCACACAGTTGCCATAGCCACCAATACCACGCACGACACCATCAAGAAGAGAAGTCATTCGCGGGGCTTTTACCTCACCAAAACAAAGATAATTTGCCAGTGCTATTGGTCTTGCCCCCATAGTAAAAATGTCACGTAATATCCCACCAACGCCAGTAGCTGCACCCTCGTATGGCTCAATAAAACTTGGGTGATTGTGACTTTCTATTTTAAATGCCACACGCTCGCCAAGACCTAAATCAATAACGCCGGCGTTTTCACCAAACCCTGCAACAACACGAGATGATTTATTAAAAATTTTTTTAAGATGGATGCGCGAGCTTTTGTAGCTGCAGTGCTCACTCCAAAGGGCTGAATATAGCGCCCACTCAACACCTTCTGGGGGTCTACCTAGCTGCTGCACAATTTGGTCATATTCTGACCTTGATAATCGATAGTGTTTTAATTTCTGTTCAATTTCCATTTTTATCTCACAATAAACTAGTAAAAAAACTTAAGCCATCGCTGCCACCCATAAAATCAGCAACAGCCCTTTCAGGATGAGGCATGAGACCAGCAACATTTTTATTTTCGTTCATAACTCCAGCAATATTTTCAACCGAACCATTGGGATTTCTCTCATACACACACCATACTTGCTCATCATCAAAAAGCTTTTTTACCTGATCGTCTTCGATGTAGTACCTGCCCTCACCATGGGCAATCGGCAATTTTGCATAAATAAGCTTATCTGAACCAAATTGTGGACTTTGTTGAACTCGCTGTAAGCCCACCCATCCGTCACGAAAACGTAGCGAATTGTTACGCACCAAAACCCCTGGCAAAAGATTTGCCTCGCATAAAATTTGAAAGCCATTACATATACCAAGTATTGGCGTACCGTGACGAGAGGCCTCGACAACACTTTTCATTACCGGTGCGCGTGCGGCTAAAGCACCACAACGTAAATAATCACCGTGACTAAACCCCCCAGGAAGAAAAAGAGCCATATATTGGGATTTATCAAACTGGTCTTGATGACAAACCCACTCGGGGCTTAACCCAGCTTGTTTAATTGCACTAAATACGTCTTGATCGCAGTTAGTACCTAAAAAACGAATTACTCCGACAGTTTTATTCACAAAACCTCTAATTCATAAGTTTCAATAAGCGGATTATGTAGTGCGAACTCACACATTTCTGTAGCCTTTGCCAATGCTTTCTGACGATCTTTTTCATCAATTTCTAGCTCAATATATTTACCAACTCGGCAGTGAGAAAGATTTTTACCGTGAGCGCGCAAAGTTCTCTCGACAGCTCGCCCTTGAGAATCAAGAACTTCTTTACGGGGCATAACCCTTACGCCAATTTTCATAATTCACTCCCCCACATGCGACGCATGCGATTTAGCACCTCTTGATAGGCTTCGCTCACTCCGCCCAAATCACGTCGAAAGCGATCTTTATCAAATTTTTCGTTAGTTTTTAAATCCCAAAGTCGACAAGAGTCTGGAGTAATTTCATCACCTAAGCAAATTTTTTTATTATAATTAAAACCAAACTCTAGTTTAAAATCAACTAGGCGTAATTCTAATTTAGCAAAAAGATTTTTTAACTGAACATTTACTAAAAGCCCCATCTTTTTAAGAGAGTCAAGTTCATGCTGACTGCGAGCCGCCATTAAATAAAGTGCTTGATCATCGCTAATAAATGGGTCATTTAGCTCGTCTTTTTTATAATAAAACTCTGCTATAGGATTTGGTATTTCTATGCCCTCTTCAAGACCGAATTTTTTTGCAAAACTACCTGCGACTACGTTTCGCACCACAACTTCAAGCGGAATCATCTGCAACTTTTCACAGATCATACTGTTAACACCAACATCTGCAACCCAGTGACTATCGATGTTATTTTTTTTTAAGTAACGAAATACCATAGAGGCAATATCACGATTGATAGCTCCCTTACTTTCAAATGAACCTTTTTTCTGTGCATTAAAAGCCGTGAGACTATCTTTAAAATCAATCCAGATAAAATTATTCTCATCTTTAATCTGAAAAACTTTTTTACCCTTGCCTTCGTAAATAAGTTCGCCTTTTTGATAAGCTGTGCTCATGTTACCTCACCACCCGGCGTAAAATCGCTTTCATACGATCTTTATGACCTGACTCTTTAAAAATTGCATCAATTTCTGACTTATTAGTTATTTTTTTTATACGCTCATCTTTTAATAATTTATTTTTTAGATGCTCATTTTTTCTTAAACCATGACTAATTTCTTGTACCACATGGTAGGCTTCTTCGCGACTAAACCCCTTTTTTACAAGAAAAAGTAAAATCTGCGAGCTATAAATCTGCCCCTGCGATTGCTCAATATTTTCACGCATACGATTTTTGTCGACATATAGTTTGGTGATAAGCTCAGTCATACGATGAAGAGCGTAATCACAGACAATAAAAGCGTCTGGTAGTATTACCCTCTCAACCGATGAATGGCTAATATCTCTTTCATGCCACAAGGCCATATTCTCAAGACTCGCCAACAAATAACTGCGTAAAAGCCGTGAAAGCCCAGTAATATTTTCGGCACTTATGGGATTTTTTTTATGTGGCATTGCACTTGAGCCTTTTTGCCCCTTACTGAAATTTTCAATTACCTCAGAAACCTCAGTGCGCTGCAAATGACGAAGTTCTACGGCCAGACGTTCTAAAAAACCGCCCATTAGCGCTAATGCTGAAAATACTTCAGCCAATCGATCACGTGGCACCACTTGCGTCGCTAATGTTTCGGGCTCAAGCTTAAGTCTTATACAAACTTCTTTTTCTATCTTTTCTGTTACCCCAGAATATGTACCAACGGCACCGCTTAGTTTACCTACCTGCGCTTGAGTAATAGCTCGCTCAAAACGCACCCTATGACGTTTAAGCTCTGCTAAAAAACCCGCAAGCTTGACCCCAAAACTTGTAATCTCAGCATGCATTCCGTGAGTGCGCCCAGCACAAAGAGTAGACACATGCCTTTTTGCCTGCACCTTCAAAGATTTTTCAAGATTTAATATAGATCGCATGATTTCTTGACCTGCTTCGCGGAGTTGCAAACTTAGCGCCGTATCTAGCACATCACTTGAAGTTAAACCGTAGTGAATGAACTTGCCGTTTTCGCCGACATTTTCAGCTAAATTTGTAACAAAAGCTATTACGTCGTGTTTAGTTACGTTCTCAATTTCTTCGATACGCGAAACTTTAAATTTAGCTTTAGCGGCAATTTCTTTAGCAGCTTTTTCTGGTATTAATTTATTTTTTGCCTGAACTTTTGCCAAAGCTACTTCAACTTCAAGCATTTTATTAAATTTATTCTGCTGTGACCAGATTCTACCCATTTCTTTACGTGTGTAACGCTCAATCATTATTTTCTCTTTCTTTTTCTCTTTCTTTTTCTCTTTCTTTTTCTCTTTCTTTCGCAATTTGCATTTTTTCAATTTTGCGATCTAACTCAACCTTCCATGACTTTATGTTGGCAAAAATTTGCATCTGATCTTGAAATTGGCCGTTCCAATCAAGAGTTTCCCAAAGTTCGGGCCCACCATAATGAATATTCATTAGTCTTCTTCTGCGAATTCGATCTTTTTGCTCAGGATCATATTGCCCAAATCTGGGTGGCCCCAATGCCAGTTCGCCGTAAGTATAGTCTTGCGGATAATCGACAATGCGTGGCTGCAAACCTAAAATTCGTGTTTTAAATCGCTCTAATATTTGCTCGCCTATTTCAACCATATAACTTTTCTGAAAGCGATGTACCTCTGGTATTCTAACCCAAACATCATAACTGTCATGTGATGCGGTCTTTTGCACCATAAGCATATTGGCGTGAGTCCAGGGCAAGGCAAGATCTTCAAGTAAAACAAATTTCATGGGCAAAGTCTCATTCAAATCTGGATTTGCCAAATCTAATCTGTATCGCATCCAAACCCATGCCGGCTTACATACTTCACCAAAAAAAAGTTCAGAAATAAATTTTTCTCCAAGACGTGCAGTTTCTGCACTACTTAAGTTCCAAATAAATTGTTCGGCTCTAAGCACCCCTGAGCGTTCACTTTCTATTTCAACACTTACAACGTTTGCGCCAACTATTGAAATATCTTTTAGTATAGACCTTTCGTTCACCTGCACTTGACGACTTTTTAACCATTCTAAAGATTTTTCAGCACCACGACGTGAAACTCGACGCACAAAATATGGCGAAAAAAGCGGTAGCGGTCGCCCATAATCTATAGCTTTTAGACTTTGCGTAAATACCGGAGAGCCAAGTGCGTGGGCGAAATGCGCAAACCAATTCTCGTGAAATTGTAAATTCAAAATTTTTTTCCGCAATTCATTACGCTTTTTAATTTCTAGTTGTGAATAATTTTCTATATACTCTTGAACGATTTTACCTACCCCGAATTGTTCAAGTAAATATTGCGAGTGAGAGCCGCGAAGATCAAATGGCCCCGATTTTAACCATAAAGAAAATCCATCATCAATAACCTCTGAATAATCTTCTTCATCTAATCTGGACTTTTGAGTATTAAGTAATTCATCAGTTTGAAAATACCCGAATGGACCTTCCCAATCCTCTGGAGCCCAGCGCCCAAGTCTGTCAGAAAGATCCACAACATGAACATTTAGCCCAAGAGTTTTAAGCTCAGCAGCTATCCAATTACCTCGGCCAAATGCTGAAATCAAAACTACACTTGCCTGCGAATCCACTTTTATTTCTCCAAACGCGAATAATCTAATTGCCAGTTTTTTTTTGGATTTTTTTTATCAGTTTTTATAACGTGGCCTAGTTCAATTGGCTGAAAACCTTGACTGCGAACCACTTTCATCACAGCACTTTTGTCACCTGCATCAACCATAAGAACCATACCTATACCGCAATTTAATGTGCGTAGCATTTCAGGCCAAGTTAGTTTTGCGCGTTTTTTTACTTCATGAAAAATATCAGGCACCCGCCATGGTTTTAGTGCTAATTGAACGTTATCGGGTATAACACGCAATAAATTATCAAGCCCGCCACCAGTTACATGTGCTACCGCATGCAACTGCAATTTTTCTTTTATAATATGACGAACAAGTGAAACATAAAGATGTGTGGGGCGCAAAAGCACCTCTGCCCACTTTTTAATATCTTTAGCAAAAACTTTTCTCAGTAGTGAGTACCCATTTGAATGAAAGCCCGAACTTGCTACACCAATCAAACAGTCACCTAATTTAACCTTGTGTGCTCCTAAAGTATCTTTTTCGTCAACCACACCAACCGCAAACCCAGCGCAATCAAAATCATTTTTTTGGTAAACGCCTGGCATTTCGGCGGTCTCGCCGCCGATAAGAACACAGCCAGAGGCCTCGCATGCCCGGCGCACTCCTGATAAAAAAACTTTTGCAACTTTCAAATCAAGTTTACCAGCAGCATAATAATCAAGAAAAAATAAGGGCTCTGCGCCCACACAGACCAAATCGTTCACACACATTGCAACTAAATCTTGCCCTATATCATTATAGCGTGCGAATTCAGCGGCAATTTTAACCTTTGTCCCAACACCATCTGTTGCGCTCACAAGACACGGTGATTTCATGCCGCCAAATTGAGCACGAAATAATGCCGCAAACCCACCAATACCCGAAACAACTTTATCTTCATGCATCTTTCGACGTTCAGATCGCCCGTCATCTTTTACAAGCCAATCAACTAGAGCGTCTCCTGCCTGAATATCAACTCCGGCATTTTTATAGGTGCTGGCCATCTAAGGCTCTCCTTAATGAGACTGAAGACTTGTTTTAGCAAGGTTACTATCCCTTTTCACTCTATTTTCAGTGATCTTTTTGATGATTTGCGCTGAGTCAACTCATTCGACAATTGACTATTTTTCATTCATTTCTTCTCATAGAATATGACGTAGGAACGCCCTACAGTTGATTCCAGGGGGTTTTCACTTGGCGCGAAGTTTGAATGGTAATGTATTATGAAAAATCTATTATATATTTTAGTTTTATGTCTCATTTCGATACAACCTATACGCGCCCATGCGCAAGACGATAACGAAACCTACGATCCATTTTTCGACTACGACGAACAAGATGGGGCAGCTTCTGAAGAGGCCGATACCAACTTCTTCAAAAACGGTCGGTTTCTAACCATGGGACTTTTAATAGGTCAGCGCTCTTTTACCCAAGGCATGTCTCATCTTTATGAAAATAATGTTTGTGTAGGCGGTTACCTAAGCTACTTCTTTGACCTGCGCTTTGCTTTGCAATTTGGCTTTACGTCAGGATCACATAATATGGTAATTCGCTCACCAGTCGATACATACACTGGTGGTATAAAAATGAACGCCTTTAGTATGGATCTTAAATACTATATGAACACGCAAAATGTGACAAAGGGTTTAGCAGCACTTAACCCTTATGTTCTGGGCGGGTTTACCTCAATAAGTCGTGAGACTATGGTGAAAAACCAGTCTGAATTTGGTAAAGATACTGCCACTGCATTTGATATTGGCGCTGGCATTGAATTTCCGCTTATGCAAAAAAGTATGTATTTTGGGGTTCAAGGATTATACCAAATCGTTAATTTTCGCGATGAAGGTTCAGAAATTATACTTGCTAACGGAACTGACAAGACCGGTCTTTACCCCAACGGCGACATTTTAACTATCATGGGTATAATCGGGATCAATTTTTAAATTAATAAATTAATAAATTAATCAACTGTAAAATCATGGCCCCAATAATAACTGGCGGCACAATCCATTTCACAAGAAAGTGCCAGTGATTATATAAAATAGTGCTTGCTTGACCTTCAATTGCTGTAAATTCATCCTGCTTAGTTTTATCTGCTAATTCATAGATAACGATTTGACTAAAAATAAGCGCAATAATTGGAACAATCCAATTTATCAATACAAGATCGATTATTTCAAAAAGCCCTTTACCGCTTATTTGAATATGACTGAGTGCTGAAGATGAAAGCGCTGGTACAATACTAGCAATTATAGCAGCCCCTCCTGCCAAAATACTAGCCCGTGGGCGAGCAAGTTGTGTATTCTCACAAATGTTGGCCACTATGGTTTCGATGATGCTTATGCTTGCTCCTAAGGCAGCAATGTAAAGACATAAAAAGAAAAAAATGCCAAATACTTTACCACCTTCTATTTTTAGTAAAAATTGCGGCACTGTCTCAAACAATAGCTCTGGCCCTCGTGACGATATCGAGCTACCCACAACTAACGGGAATATTAATAGCCCAGCAATTAGCGAAGTGGCCGCGTCAAGGGTTGCCACTCGAAACCCGGTTTGCGGCACCAAAGCATCATCACGCAAATAACTGCCGAATGTTGCCATGGTGGCAAACCCTATACTAAGAGTAAAGCAGAGTTGGCCTACCGCAGCCCCCAATGAAGAAAGCGTAAGCCTTGAATAATCGGGATATAAAAAAAACCGTAAAGCCTCAAGGCTTGAACTCATAGATAACGACTTAAATACTAAAAAAGCTAGAATAACGAGAAAAATAGGCATAATAAAACCCACCCATTTTTCAATTCCGTCTTCAACTCCCTTCGCAACAATAATACTAATAGCAGTAATATGAATGGTTGATAGAACGATTTGCGCAAACCCTGACGACTTTAGGTCTGACATGCTGACGACAATTTGTTGCTCTGAAGCGCCTGTAAAAGGCAAGCTCCAAAACTTAATCATAAAATGAAGCACCCACCCACTCACAACAGCGTAGTAGCCCAGTATTAGCAAACAGCATAAAAGCGAAAACACTGCTATGATGGGCATAGTGAAAATAAAAGGGCGCGTCTTGGCACTATCTTTTCTAGATTGAGCATGTGCTACTAATTGCTTTTGCCCAGCTAAAACTCCCCGCCGCGTTACTTTACCGAAAAGAAGCTCGCCAATAAGTAGTGGCACCCCAAGTACAATTAATAAAAAAAGGTAGAGATATACAAATGCTCCACCACCATTTTCTGCAACTACGTACGGAAAACGCCACAGCCCGCCGAGACCAAATGCCGACCCAATGGCCGCAAAGTAAATACCGAAACGCGTAGCCCAAGCTCCTCGTCGCCCCATTAATTACTCTTCATTACAAAGACCCGCACCGGCACTCCCTCAAGACCCCATTGATGTTGAATTCTTTTAATTAAAAATCGCCTATAAGATGGCGTTACTCCCTCAGGGTGATTGGCAAAAGCTATAAAACTTGGGGGTAGTTGCCCAGTTTGCGTGCAATAATAAAATTTAACATTGGTTGTGCGGTAAACTGGTGACGGCGCTTGCCTAATAACATTGTAAAAAAAATCATTTAATTCTCGCGTTGAAACCTTAAAATGAAGTTTTTGCCAAAGACTAAGCGCTTCTTCTAATAGGTTTGTTAAACCCTCACCTGACTCGGCACTAGTAAATACCATGGGCAAGTTAGGCGCAAAATGAAATTCACGGCTGAGTCGCTCGCGAAACCACTTACGTGGCTCATCTTGCTGGTCTTTTAATAAATCCATTTTATTGGCGACGACAATAAGCGCTTTACCTTTTTCAAAAATATATTCGGCCATTTTTGCATCTTGCTCTGTCGGGCCATGCGTTGCATCCATTACGAGAAATACCATATCCGCATGATCTATTGCCTCAAATGACTTATACGATGATAAAATTTCTACGCCGTCACCTCGACTCCAGCGCTTAGCTGAACGACGAAGACCCGCAGTATCAACTAAAATAAAATTATTATTCTTAAAACTAAAGCTCATTTCAATAGCGTCAACTGTGGTGCCCGCAATTTCAGACACCAATACGCGCTTTTCGCCAACCAAATAATTGCAAAGCGAACTTTTGCCAACATTGGGTTTGCCGACAATGGCTAATCTAATTGCTGGGACTTCAGCTTGCAGATTTTCAGGTATGTATTCAGAAATTTTTTCAACTATTTCATCTACGCGCTCGCTGCGTTCAAACGCGGCATGCAGTACAGGCATGCCAAATTCATAGAACTCTGCTTTAAGAAGATCAGCATCTTTATCACGATCTACCTTATTCACCACAATAAAAAAATCTCGCCCACTTTCTTTGGCAATGCGTACTATATCGCGATCTTCAGGCAAAAGCCCAGAGCGCGCATCCATAACAACTACGAGCAAATCAACATATTTTAAAATTGAAAGCACTTGCTTATAAATTAACGGTGAAAATTGATCGTTGTGCGCGGTAATTCCGCCGGTATCAAGTACTTCGAAGGTTTTGCCCCACCAATCGGCACGTCCGACAATAATATCGCGAGTGACCCCTGGTTGATTTTTCACAACAGCTTTACGCGAGCGAGTTAAACCATTAAAAAGTGTTGATTTACCAACATTAGGTCTACCAATAATAGCCACACGAAATGAACTTTTAGTCTGTAACGACATAACCTAACTCTTTCATCATTTCGGGATTTTTTGTCCAATCTTTTTTTACCTTAACGTGGGTTTCAAGATAAATTTTCTGTTGCAAAGTTCGCTCACACTCTATACGCGACGAAGCGCCTATGCGCTTAATCATTTGCCCGCCTCGCCCTACTACCATTGAAAGAAAATTTTCTTTAGCAACTATAATATCCACAAAAATTCGCGGTAACTTCTGACTTTCATCATATTTCACTACCTTGACAGCAATACCGTAGGGCACTTCTTGATGCAGATACTCAAAACACTTCTCACGTACAATTTCTGCGACAAGCTCTCTCGTAGTTTGTGTTGTGTAAATCTCTTCGCCAAAAAGAGGTTTCTCAGATTCAGGCAAAAGATCCTTCAATAATGGCAATAAAAGTTGCTGTATTTTTTTTTCATTTTTTACAGCAGAACAAGCTACTACTGGCACTCCGTAACTAACAAGTGTCTGACGCAATTTCATTTCACGCAAACCGCTGCCAATTGATGAATCAAGATCTATTTTATTAATTACTATGGCCCAGGGTTTTTTAGCCTCTTTAGTAAGCTCAACAATTTCAAGCAAGTCATCAAGCTTTTTTGCATCGATATTTAAGACCGCAAGACATACATCACTTTTTCTGATTACTGATTCAAGCTCTTGTTTTAAAAATAAATTAAGCCCACTATCTTCGCGTACACGTCCCGGAGAATCCATAAAACATATTTGTGATTCGCTATCTGTGTATACGCCAATAACATGGCGTCGGGTTGTTTGCGGTTTTTTTGAAACAATACCAACTTTCTCACCAATTAAAGCATTAACAATGGTACTTTTACCGGCGTTAGGTAAACCAATTAGTGCGACAAAACCTGTTTTCATAGCGCCGCCAATGCCGCGCGCGCCGCATCTTGTTCGGCCTGTTTTTTACTTCGACCAGAACCTCGGGCAATAATTTTACCGTCTAATTTTAAAACCATGTGAAATATTTTGTTATGCGCCAGGCCTTCTTCGCCTTCAATCTCATAAACAGGGGTTTGCTTCATTGACTCTTGAATTTTCTCTTGCAGCCTAGTTTTGTAATCAGACTCAAAGTGTATATCAAGATCTAAGTTATCTATTCGTGATGCAAATATTTTACGAATTATTTGATCGGCTGCCTGAAAACCAGAATCAAGATAAAGTGCGCCAATTATAGCCTCAAGCGTTGATGCTAGTAAGCGTGGCTTGGCCGACCCACCTGAAATTATCTCACCTTTACCAAGTAGCAAGTGCTTATCAATAGCCCACTCTTTAGCTAAATCTGCTAAAGTGCTTTCGTTAACAAGACTGGCGCGAATTTTTGAAAGCTCACCCTCTGTGAGTTCTGGAAAGCGCTTCATCAAATGATCACTAAGCGAAAGATCAAGTACCGAATCACCAAGAAATTCAAATCTCTCGTTGTCAGCACGCGATTTTTTTAAATTTTCATTTCGGTAGCTTTTGTGAGTGAGAGCTTGTTTTAATAGCTCAGGATTTTTAAAAACATAGCCATGTTTTTTAAATGGATTTTCGAGGTTTTCAGAATTTGCAGGACTTTCAGTATTTGCAAAAGACTGCGAGTCTTCAGTTGTAGATGACACTAGAGCTCCTTAGGTAATCAAGTGGCCCCCATCGCGAGTAACCACAATTAGGCATGCTAGTAGCATATTTTGCGGCTATGCGTCAACCGCTATTTTTCTAATAATTGTTTTTTAAGCTGCAGGAGTCTTATCGACTTATCACGAGAGCTTTCTGATTCTATTAATAAATTTAGTCTTTTTAAAAATTTTCGTTTATCAAATAAATCATTATTCTCTAGGCAGTAGTTAAAGTAATGATAACAGTCTTTAGCATCTGTTTCGCTCAGTCGATTCAATTTGAGCTTCCAGTAGAGTTCAAGAGATGGGCGATAGATTTTTGCTTTTCTACCTTTGTACAGCAAAATCAAATCATTTTTTTTATAGCCAACTTTATTTAAAAAGTAAGTTGCAGCTTGATTAATAGTGTCGATTGGTAGACCTAGGTCTTCAGCAATTTTCATAATCTCAAGTGTTTGTCCCATCTCTTTTTTACCGCAACCAACGAGATCAATATCAACTGTAGATCTAACTTCAAGCCCAAGCGCTGGTAAAAGAGCCCCGCCCAC
>Ga0154799_1118_pt16 | contig 15476 bp, 12 predicted proteins | sample Rifle2008BG16ft_FD_105807 | JGI IMG/M metagenome (GOLD analysis project Ga0154799, IMG submission 105807) | Bdellovibrionales bacterium RBG_16_40_8 | reverse complement strand
GCTATTGCGACTCCTGACATGATGGCAATTGTATCAAAAGTTGCAAAGGTTTTAGGCCCTCGTGGGCTTATGCCTAACCCTAAAGTTGGCACGGTGACAATGAATGTCGGGCAAACTGTAGCGGCTGAGAAAAAAGGCAAACTAGCATTTCGCGTAGAAAAGGCGGGGATTATTCACGCTAGCATTGGTAAAAAATCTATGGGTTCAGCAAAGTTGCGAGATAATTTCGAAACACTAATTGGTGCTTTGATGAAAGCCAAGCCAGCTTCAAGTAAAGGAATATATATGCAAACGATCACTGTGTCTTCGACAATGGGCCCAGGGATCAAGCTAGATGTTGCAAATGCAACTTCTAGCTTTACTTAAATTTTTTTAATTTATCGCCGTTGGAGACAGCCGGTACTGCTAAGAGCGTTTAATGATTCAGAACAGTGAGAAATCACATAATGGATCGCCTGCCGAGACGTGAGAAGAACTCACAAGTAGCATCTCCCGAAGAGCGATTACACCTAAGGAGGTGAGAGAAAATGATTACACGAGAACAAAAAGGTGAAGAAGTAGCCGAAATTTCGCAGCGTTTAGGGCGAGCGAAAGCGGCGTTTCTTGTAGACTTTAAAGGTTTGGATGTTGAGAGAGTGACCAAGCTACGAAAGCTTTTACATCCCATTAAAGCAGAGATGAAAGTGGTAAAGAACACCTTGGCTCTTCGGGCTCTTAAAGAGCACGCGAGTTTTGATGGTGCTTTACGCGATCATCTGACTGGCAACAATGCGTTTGTATTTGCGTACGAAGACGTCAGTGCTCCTGCAAAAACGCTTACTGCATTCATTAAAGAAAATGAAGCATTGGTGCTAAAAACTGGTGCGATGGATGGGCGAAATCTCAACGAGGCGCAGATTAAGTATCTGGCAACGCTTCCTGGAAAGCCTGAATTGCAAGCTAAACTGCTTGGAGTGTTACAGGCCCCAGCGCAGAAATTCGTTGCAACTCTTAATGAAGTACCTAGCAAATTTGTTAGAGTTTTGGCGGCTTATAGAGATCAGAAACAAAAGAGTGCTTAAATATTTTTATAGTTATTTAATTTTTTAAATTGGAGGAAATAAATATGTCAGTATCAAAAGAACAAGTTGTGGAATATCTTTCATCAATGCCAGTTTTAGAGCTTGCAGAAATGATTAAAACTCTCGAAGACAAATGGGGGGTAAGTGCTGCTGCTGCTGTGGCTGTTGCTGCCGCTCCAGGAGCAGCCGTTGCGGTAACAGAAGAGAAAACCGAGTTTACGGTTGTATTAACTGATGCCGGCGCTAATAAAATTAACGCGATTAAAGCTGTTCGTGAAGTCACTGGTCTAGGTTTGAAAGAAGCCAAAGATCTTGTTGAGGGAGCGCCAAAAACTGTTAAGGACAGCGTTTCAAAAGATGAAGCCGCTAAGATAAAAGACGTTCTTGAAAAAGCTGGAGCTAAGGTAGAAGTAAAGTAGTATTTTGATTTTTATGTTAAGAGATGAGGGCATGTGGCCCTCATCTAAATTTTCTTCGGCTATAGGGAGCAAAGAATGAATGTGACCCCACTCACTGCCTCCAACATTAGATTGCGACGCAGTTTTGCTAGAACGAAACAGTACACTGAAATACCGAATTTGATTGAGCTGCAAAAAAAATCCTACGAGAGTTTTCTTCAGAAAGACGTAGATGCAGATCGTCGTGGACAAGATGGTTTAAATGGCGTCTTTAAATCTGTATTTCCAATTACAGACTTTAACAATACGGCAAATCTCGAATTTGTCAGTTATACGTTAGAGTCGCCCAAATACGATGTTGATGAGTGTCGTCAGCGCGGCATGAGCTATGCAGCTCCACTAAAGGTAACTCTTCGCCTTATAGTATTTGACGTAGATGAAGAAACTGAAGCCCGTAGCATTCGCGATGTTAAAGAACAAGAGGTCTATCTAGGTGAGATACCGCTTATGACTGCGAACGGCTCTTTTATTATTAATGGTACAGAGCGTGTGGTTGTTAGTCAGCTACATCGTTCGCCTGGTGTATTTTTCGACCATGACAAAGGTAAAAATAACGTTAGCGGTAAATTTATATATTCAGCAAGAGTAATACCATACCGCGGGTCATGGCTTGATTTTGAATTTGACCAAAAAGATTTAATTTATGTTCGTATAGATCGTCGTCGTAAATTTCCGGTAACGATTTTGCTTAAAGCTTTGGGATATTCGAGCGAAGAACTACTTAAGTTTTTCTACCATATCGACACAGTTCGCATGGGTAAGGAAGAAACTTTTCTTCGTGATCTTGATATTGAAAAAATGGCTGGGCAGCGAGCGATTTCTGATATTAATGACCCTAAAACCGGTGAAAATATCGTTAAAGCTGGTCGCCGTATTACCCGTGCTGTGGTTAAGCGAGTTGAGTCAGCTGGCATTAAAGAGCTTGTGGTAACCAAGCAAGATCTTGAGGGCAAGGTTATTGCTAGCCCAATCGTTGATGAAACGACCGGCGAAATTATTGCTGATGTTAATACTGAGCTAAACGTTGATATTATTAATCAGGCAATTTCATCTGGAATAAAAGAATTTAAACTAATATTTTTTGATGGATTGTCAGTGGGGCCATATCTTCGGAACACGCTACTTGTTGATAAAGTGGCAACAAGCGAAGAGTCTCTTCTTGAAATATATAAACGTTTGCGTCCTGGTGAGCCACCAACCGAAGAAGCAGCAACGAATTTTTTTCAACGGTTATTTTTTGATCCAGAAACTTACGATTTAAGCGAAGTTGGCCGATTGAAAATCAATCACCGCTTTTCAATTCCATTTGAAGAGTGCCCAGTATCGCATCGAACGTTAACCAAAAAAGATATTTTATGTGTGGTTAGAACGTTGATCGATTTAAAAAATGGTCAGGGTAAAACCGATGATATTGATCACCTTGGTAATAGACGTGTGCGATCTGTTGGTGAACTTCTTGAAAACCAATATCGTATTGGGCTAGTCCGTATGGAGCGCGCTATTCGCGAACGCATGAGTCTTCAAGATGTTGAGACTATGATGCCGCATGATTTAGTTAACGCTAAACCTGTAAATGCTGTGGTGAAAGAGTTTTTTGGTTCTAGTCAGCTATCTCAGTTTATGGATCAGACTAATCCCTTGTCTGAAATTACGCACAAGCGTCGCCTTTCAGCACTTGGACCGGGTGGCTTGACTAGAGATCGTGCAGGGTTTGAGGTTCGCGATGTGCATCCTACGCACTATGGGCGAATCTGCCCGATTGAAACGCCAGAAGGGCCGAACATTGGGTTAATTGCATCTCTTGCGACGTATGCGCGAATTAATAACTATGGGTTTATCGAAACTCCATATCGACATGTTAAAGAAGGCAAAGTTGGCAAGGATATCATGTATATGTCTGCCCTTGAAGAACAAGGTCATTATATTGCGCAGGCCGGTCGTGGCGTTAAAGATGATAAATTGCAAAACGCCAATGTTACTGTTCGAAAAGATGGTGAATACGAAGTAGTTGATAAAGAAAAGGTTACGTTAATGGACGTTTCTCCAAGTCAACTTGTTTCGATTGCGGCCTCATTGATTCCATTCTTAGAGCATGATGATGCCAATAGAGCTTTGATGGGTTCAAACATGCAGCGACAAGCGGTACCTGTTCTGCGCCCACGTGCGCCGTTAGTGGGAACAGGAGTTGAGCGATTGGTGGCCAGAGATTCTGGTACAAGTGTAGTCTGTCAAAATGATGGTATAGTTGAGCAAGTTGATGCCGAACGTATCGTTATCCGCCGCGTAGGTAAAGGTGGAAAACTTGGCGCTAACGTTGATATTTATAATTTGACAAAATATCAGCGTACCAACCAAAACACATGTTTTAATCAACGTCCTATTGTTAACTCCAATGATAAAGTTATGAAGGGTGATATTATTGCCGATGGGCCTTCAACTGAATTAGGTGAGCTTGCCCTGGGGCAGAATGTGCTAGTCGCATTTACTCCGTGGATGGGGTACAATTACGAAGATTCTATTTTGATATCTGAGCGGCTAATCAAAGACGATGTTTATACTTCGGTACACATTGAAGAATTTGAGTGCGTAGCTCGCGACACAAAACTTGGCAAAGAAGAGATCACACGTGATATTGCCAATGTCGGTGACGAAGCGCTCGGAGATCTTGATTCTAGCGGTATTATTTGCATAGGAGCCGAAGTAGGACCAGGGAATATTCTTGTAGGTAAAGTTACGCCTAAAGGTGAAACGCAACTTTCTCCTGAAGAGAAACTTCTGCGCGCTATCTTCGGAGAGAAAGCTGGTGATGTAAGAGATACGTCGCTTCGTGTTCCATCAGGAGTATCAGGCACCGTAATTGATGCTCAGGTGTATAGTCGAGATGGAGCAGCAAAAGACGAGCGTCTTCAAGCGATCATCGAGCACAAAAGAGCTAAACTTGAAAAAGACATGACTGTTGAACAAAACGTTATTCGTAACAGCGCCCTAGATAAACTAAAAGAAATACTTGTTGGCAAAAAAACAAGTGGTGTTCTTTTAAGCGAAGACGGTTCTGAAAAGCTTTTAGCTAAAGAGCAGATAATTAGTTTTGAAGATCTTGAAACAATACCGTTTGAACTTTTGAGTTACGTTCCACTAGAGCAGGAGCTTGAGTATCAAGTTACAAAGATTATGGATGCGGCTCGTAATCAACTTGAAGCAGTTAAAATGGTATTCAATGAGAAAATTGATCGCTTGTCTAAAGGTGATGATTTGCCTCCAGGGGTTATTAAGATGGTTAAGGTTTATGTGGCCATCAAAAGAAAACTTCAGGTGGGCGATAAATTTGCTGGTCGTCATGGTAACAAGGGCGTTATTTCACGGGTTCTACCTGAAGAAGATATGCCATATTTGGCAGACGGTTCACCGGTAGATATGGTGCTTAACCCGCTTGGCGTGCCATCGCGGATGAACATTGGTCAGGTTCTTGAGATTCACTTAGGTTGGGCAGCCCACGGTTTAGGTCAGAAGCTGCAAACATATTGCGATAATTTCAAAGAAGAAGAGGCAAGAAAGGTTTTAAAAGAGGTCTACGAAGATGCCGAGATTAAAAACGTAATCGAGTCAACTGACGCAGATTCTCTCAAGAAAATACTAAGTAAAGCCAAAGACGGAATTGACGTTACAACTTCAGTATTTGACGGCGCATACGAAACCGATGTTAAGGATCTATTGAAAAAAGCTGAGCTGCCGCTAAGTGGTCAGACCTATTTATTTGATGGTCGCACAGGTGAGCCGTTTCAGAATCCTGTGACAGTGGGTATCTTGTATATGCTTAAACTGCATCACTTGGTTGAAGAAAAAATCCATGCGCGTTCAATTGGGCCATACTCACTTGTGTCGCAACAGCCATTGGGTGGAAAAGCGCAGTTTGGCGGTCAGCGACTCGGAGAAATGGAAGTTTGGGCTATAGAAGCATACGGTGCGGCTTATTCGCTGCAAGAGTTTCTTACAGTTAAATCCGATGACGTTGCCGGTCGTACACGTATGTATGAAAGCATCGTTAAGGGAGAAAATGTTCTTGAGCCGGGACTACCTGAATCTTTCAACGTTCTTGTAAAAGAGCTACAGAGTTTGGCTCTTAACGTGGATTTGATTGAGTCAGACATACTAACAGAAAAGCCAACTGAGACAAAACCGTTAATTGAACAGTGAAGTTATAGTTGTAATGAAGTCATAGAGGAGAGGTTTACGTGAAAGATTTATTGAATTTTTTTGACAAGCCAAAAGATCCGCTTTCGTTTCATGCCGTTCGTATATCATTGGCATCTAGTGACATGATTAGAGAGTGGTCTAACGGTGAAGTAAAAAAACCAGAGACCATTAATTACCGAACATTTAAGCCAGAGCGTGATGGTCTATTTTGCGCTAAAATTTTTGGTCCAATTAAAGACTATGAATGTTTGTGCGGCAAATATAAGCGCATGAAATATCGTGGTGTGGTCTGTGAAAAATGCGGTGTAGAAGTCACGCAAAGCAAAGTGCGTCGTGAACGTTTGGGGCACATTGAACTTGCCACTCCGGTTGCACACATATGGTTTCTGCGCTCGCTGCCTAGCCGAATCGGAAATCTTCTCAATATGAGTTTAAAAGATTTAGAGAAAGTTCTTTACTGTGAAGCCTATGTTGTAGTTGATCCGATGGAAACTTCTCTTGAAGAGGGTAATGTACTTGCTGAAGAGGCCTATCAAAATGCGCTAAATGAGCATGGTCCAAACTTTAAAGCAATGATGGGCGGAGAAGCAATTCTCGAATTACTTAAAAAGATCGATATTGAGTATCTCTCTAAAAAGTTGCGTATGGATCTTAAAGAAACGAAATCTGAGACGCAAATTAAAAAGATCTCTAAGCGATTAAAAGTTGTTGAAGCATTTAAGGGCTCTATAAATAAATGTGAATGGATGATGCTTTCTGCACTACCAGTTATCCCGCCAGATTTGCGCCCACTCGTACCGTTAGATGGTGGTCGATTTGCGACTTCCGATTTGAATGACCTTTATCGTAGAGTAATAAACCGTAATAATCGTTTACGTCGTCTAGAAGAGCTAAATGCGCCAGATATTATTATTAGAAATGAAAAGCGCATGCTGCAAGAAGCGGTTGATGCACTTCTTGATAATGGGCGTCGTGGCAAAACTTTTACTGGACCCAACAAGCGCCCGCTTCGTTCATTAAGCGATATGCTTAAAGGTAAACAAGGTAGATTTCGTCAGAACTTACTCGGTAAACGCGTAGATTATTCGGGACGTTCAGTTATTGTTGTAGGACCTGAGTTAAGGCTACATCAGTGTGGTTTACCGAAAAAAATGGCCCTCGAACTTTTTAAGCCTTATGTTTACAACAAACTAGAAGAGCGTGGTTTTGCTACTACTATTAAACAAGCTAAAAAACTTGTTGAGCAAGAAGAGGTCGAAGTTTGGGATATTCTTTCTGAAGTTGTGAAAGAGCATCCTGTGCTATTAAACCGTGCGCCAACACTTCACCGACTCGGCATTCAAGCCTTTGAGCCCGTTTTGCATGAAGGTAAAGCTATTCAGCTTCACCCTCTTGTTTGTACGGCATTTAATGCAGACTTTGATGGTGACCAAATGGCTGTGCATGTGCCGCTATCTGTTGAAGCTCAAGTTGAGGCACGCGTACTAATGATGTCTACTAATAATATTTTAAGTCCCGCCAACGGTAAACCGATCATCAATCCGTCACAAGATATTGTTCTCGGTATTTACTGGATGACACGTATTCGTGTAGGTGCACGTGGCACAGGGCGTGTGTTCAGTGATATTGAAGAAGTAATTTATGCTTTTGATTCTGGCAAAGTTGATTTGCAATCCGCATGTAAGGTTCGAATTCACGGAAAACTTCAAGAAACTAGCGTCGGCCGTGCCATTCTAAGTGATATTGTGCCGAAAGAAGTTCCGTTTGAACTTGTTAACAGAGTTATGAATAAGAAAACAATAGCTGGTCTTATCGACTCGTCATTTCGTCTGGCGGGCGCCAAGGCTACGGTTATTCTAGCTGATAAACTTATGCGTTTGGGTTTTCAGTATTCAACCAGAGCAGGTATTTCAATTTGCATTGATCATATGATTATCCCTGCAAGTAAAGAAAAGCTTCTTAAAGATGCAGAAAAACAAGTTCTTGAAATTCAACAGCAGTATGACGAGGGTCTAATAACAGACGGTGAGCGCTACAATAAGGTTGTAGATATTTGGGCGCAGACCGCAGATAAAGTGGCTAAAGAAATGATGGCCAACCTTGAAACACAAAAATTTTCTGTTGACGGTAAAGAAGTTGAGACAGCAAGTTTTAATCCTATTTTTATTATGGCAGATTCAGGCGCCAGAGGTAGTGCTGCACAAATTCGCCAGCTCGCTGGAATGCGGGGATTGATGGCAAAACCATCAGGTGAAATTATTGAAACTCCTATTACCGCCAATTTTCGTGAGGGTTTGACAGTTCTTCAATACTTCATCTCCACTCACGGCGCGCGTAAAGGTCTAGCAGATACGGCGCTAAAGACAGCAAACTCTGGTTATTTAACGCGTAGATTGGTAGATGTCGCTCAAGACGTTATTGTTACAGAAGTAGATTGCGGTACAGCTGACGGTATGAATATTACTCCGCTTCTTGAAGGTGGAGAAGTTATTCAGGCTATCGGCGATCGTATTCTAGGTCGAGTGGCGTTCGAAGTAGTCATTGATCCATATACAAATGAAATTATTGTCGACAAAAATCAAGAGGTAACTGAAGACGTAGTTAGAAAACTTGACGAAGCAGGAATTGAAAAAGTTAATATTCGTTCTGTTTTGACATGTAAAGCTGAACGCGGTGTTTGCGTAAAATGTTACGGTCGCGATCTGGCTCGCGGTAGTATTGTTAATTTGGGAGAAGCTGTAGGTATTATAGCTGCTCAGTCAATCGGTGAACCAGGAACGCAGCTTACTATGCGTACCTTTCACTTGGGTGGAGCGGCATCACGTGCAGTTGAACAATCGGTTCATACTGTGCGCCATGATGGTACAGTTAAGTTTCATGATGTGAATGCGGTTAAAAATAAAGCAGGCAAATTAACTATATTAAGTCGTAACGGTGAAGTCGTTATTGTCGACAATAGCGGTCGAGAGCGTGAAAGATTCAGACTTGTATATGGTTCTGTACTAAATATGAAAGACGGCGATGCCGTTAAAAAAGGTGATATTCTTGCGGAATGGGATCCCTATTCGAATCCGATTATAGCTGATGTATCTGGTAACCTTTGCTTCGAGAACATCGAAGAAGGTGTAACCATGGCAGAGCAGGTTGATGCTGTTACCGGATTTTCGACAAAAGTAATCACTGACACTAAGGGCGCCGATGCTAAACCAACTGTTATGGTTACTGATAAAAGTGGTAAGGCACTATTTTTACCAAATCGTGATATACCAGCACGATATATTTTGCCAGTTGGGGCACAACTTCTTGTTTCTGATGGAATTGAGGTTTCAGCAGGTGATGTGATTGCAAAAATTCACCGCCAGACAACAAAGACTCGTGATATTACGGGCGGATTGCCGCGTGTTGCAGAACTATTTGAAGCGCGCAAACCTAAAGAAGTAGCAATTATCTCTGAAATCGACGGCTATGTAACATTTGGCCAAGATATAAAAGGTAAACAGCGCGTTCTTATAACTCCAGAAATTGGCGAGCAAAAAGAATATTTAATACCAAAAGGTAAACACGTAACCGTTCGTGAAGGCGAATTTATTAAGGCCGGAGAACCATTAATGGATGGCCCAATTAGCCCACATGATATTTTGCGTGTTCTCGGAGATAAAGAGCTTGCTGCCTATCTTCTTAACGAAGTGCAAGAAGTTTACCGTCTACAAGGTGTGTCTATTAACGATAAGCACATTGAGACAATTGTAAGACAAATGCTGCGAAAAGTTTCTATTCTTGATGCAGGAGATACTCTCTTCATCGCAGGAGAAAATGTTGACCGCATGGTTTTTGAAGAAGCCAACGAAGCTATAATTAAAGAGGGTGGTAAACCAGCGCTAGCAGAGCCACTCCTTTTAGGAATAACTAAAGTTTCTCTTAGCACCGAAAGTTGGATCTCAGCGGCTTCATTCCAAGAAACCACAAAAGTGCTTACAGAGGCTTCGATTCAGTCGCGTTCAGACAACTTGCGGGGTCTTAAAGAGAATATAATTATGGGTCGTTTGATCCCAGCGGGTACGGGCGTGCAGTCATATAAACGCTGGAAGGTAACGGTTAAGGAGGCTGAAACCGTGCCAACAGCCTCATTACCTGGCCTAGGGAACCACACCGCGACGACAGAAGGAGTACATGCTAATTAGCAAAGTTGACAAAATTTAAGGGCCGAGATAGTTTCTTGGCCTCGACAATAAGCGTAAGTAAAGCAGTGCGTAAACGAAAATGAAAGAAAGAGTAAGGATGAGATGCCAACAATAAGTCAGTTAATCAGAAGCCAGCGACGTTTGCAAAAATCAAAATCCAAGTCGCCAGCGCTTACCAGTTGCCCACAACGACGAGGGGTATGCACTCGCGTTTTTACAACAACGCCCAAAAAACCTAATTCAGCGCTTCGAAAAGTAGCGCGCGTTCGCTTATCAAATGGATTTGAAGTTAACTCCTACATCCCGGGTATTGGTCACAATCTTCAAGAACACTCAGTGGTATTGGTGCGTGGTGGTCGGGTGAAGGATTTGCCAGGTGTACGTTATCACATCGTTCGCGGTGTTTTAGATACACAAGGCGTACAAAATAGAATGTGTGGTCGCTCTAAATATGGGACAAAACGTCCTAAGAAATCTTCATAATAAATTTTCTTAACTAGTGGAGTAGAGGTCGTAAAAAATGGCACGTAGAAAAAAAAGCGTAAAAAGAGAAATTGCTCCCGATCCGGTTTACAATGACATTACTGTTACGAAGTTTGTTAATAAAATAATGATTCAAGGCGGAAAAAGTATTGCCGAAGGCATATTTTACGGGGCACTAGACGAAATTAAGGGCAAAGTTTCTGCTGAAGAACCTATTTCTGTGTTTAAAAAGGCTCTTGAAAACTGCAAACCATCGTTAGAGGTACGTTCACGTCGTGTAGGCGGGGCAACCTATCAAGTTCCTGTAGATGTGCGTCCAACCAGGCGGTTAGCGCTTGCGATGAAGTGGCTTGTGACATATGCACGAGAGCGCGGTGAGAAAACCATGTCAGCTCGTCTGGCCGGAGAAGTGCTTGATGCATACAATAATCGCGGCAGTGCCATTAAGAAAAAAGAAGATGTGCACAAAATGGCAGATGCCAACAAGGCCTTTTCGCACTACAACTGGTAACCTTTTTTTGTGTCAGAGCCAAAGTTTGTCGATGATCTAAAGTTTACACGTAACATCGGTATTATGGCTCACATCGATGCCGGAAAAACCACCACAACCGAACGTATTCTTTTTTATACAGGCAAAAGTCACAAAATGGGAGAGGTCCACGATGGCAATACTGTTATGGACTGGATGGTTCAAGAGCAAGAACGTGGCATCACCATTACTTCTGCCGCCACAATGTGTTTTTGGAAGAATTACCGTATTAACCTAATTGATACCCCCGGGCATGTTGATTTTACCATTGAAGTTGAAAGATCATTAAGAGTTCTTGATGGGGCGATTGCAGTTTTTGACGGAGTTAATGGCGTTGAACCGCAGTCTGAAACTGTTTGGCGTCAGGCTGACAAACATAAAGTACCGCGAATATGCTTCGTAAATAAAATGGATCGAGTAGGCGCTGATTTTGCCATGAGTGTAGGTACAATAGCGAGTAAATTAAATGCGAACCCGATAGTTATTCACGTTCCGATAGGTAATGAAAATAATTTTACAGGAGTAGTTGATCTAATCGAAATGAAAGCCCTTATTTGGGCTAAATCGCAAACCGGCGTTGATTTCGAAGTGGTAGAAATCCCAGATGAGCTGAAGAATATAGCTAACTCACATCACGAAAAGCTTATCGAAAAGGTTTCAGAGTTTGATGATAGTCTTCTTGAAAAATATGTTGATGGTAAAAATATAACAGCAGCAGAAATAAAAGCCGCCTTACGTAAGGGCACATTGTCATTAAAAGCGACGCCGGTGCTGTGTGGCTCTGCATTTAAAAATAAATGTGTCCAGCCTCTTCTAGATGCAGTACTCGATTTTTTACCAAGTCCACTTGATGTGCCAGATGTAGTTGGGTTTGATCCAGAGCGAGAAGATAAAAAAATTACTTGCAAAACTGACATTTCAGAACCGGTAGCGGCTTTAGCATTTAAAATTGCTAATGATCCGTTTGCGGGGTCGCTCACATACGTTCGCGTATATTCAGGAATTATTAATGTAGGAATGCAGCTTTTAGTTTCCAGAGAAAGCAAAAAAGAGAGAATTCAACGATTGGTTAAAATGCATGCAAGTTCACGTGAAGAAATTCAGGCTTTAAAAGCAGGCGATATTGGGGCAGTAGTAGGGCTCAAATTTACAACTACTGGCGACACACTTTGCGAAACAAGACGGCCTGTAGTGCTTGAATCTATATCATTTCCAGAGCCAGTTATATCAGTAGCAATTGAAGCCAAATCTCAGGGTGATCAAGATAAAATGATGCAAGCGCTAGATCGTCTGCAAAAAGAAGATCCTTCGTGCCATGTGAAATCAGATCCTGAAACTGGGCAAATGCTGCTTTCAGGCATGGGTGAGCTGCATCTTGAAATTCTAGTAGATCGTATGCTGCGAGAGTTTAAGGTTCAGGCCAATGTTGGTAAACCCATGGTTTCGTACCGCGAAACTATAACTGATACGATTAAAGCATCAGGCCATTTTCAACGCGAGATTGCTGGTAAGAACCACTTTGCAGAGGTTACTATTGAAATTTCACCACTGCCACGCGGTGCAGGTATTCAATTTACCAATAAAACTAAGAATATTCAGGGTCTTACAGATGAATTTCTGCGTGCTGTTAGAGATGGAGTGAAAGATAGCTCTGAAGTTGGAGCATTATCTGGCTATCCCCTTATAGATGTTGGAGTTTCTTTAATTTCTGCCAGTATAAAACAAGATGAATCATCGGCTATAGCCTTTAAAATTGCAGCTGCAAATACGTTTCGTGAAGCACTGAAAAAGGCAAAATCACAACTTCTTGAGCCCATGTTCAAATTAGAGGTGATTACGCCAGAAGAATTCATGGGTGGGGTGATTGGCGATTTGAATGCTAGACGTGGTAAAGTTAACCATATGACCCCAAGAGGGGTTTCACAGGTAATTGAGGCTGAGGTTCCACTACAGACTATGTTTGGCTATGCGACAGATTTACGCTCTTTAACGCAGGGTCGGGCAACATTTACCATGGAATTTTTGGAGTATTCGGTGGTCCCACCCAAAATAGAACAAGAGATACTTCATAATGTTGGTAGATAATTCTCTAAATTATCTTTGACAAATTAAACGCTTAAGCGGCATATTCGGCTTCTTGCACAAACCTTTTCTTAGGTTACATGGGTTTAAGTCCATTAATGTTATGGATACTTATCCCCGTCCCTGCCCTACCGGAAAGTGACGTGCTATGCGTAAAATTGGAGATAAAGATGCAAAGTCAAAGAATTCGAATACGCCTCAGAGCTTTTGATCACAAATTACTCGATCAATCTACGAAAGAAATTGTAGATACTGCTCGTCGTACAGGTGCTCGCGTCGCAGGGCCGATTCCTCTTCCGACACGAATAAATCGATACACAGTTTTACGCTCTCCGCATGTAGATAAAAAATCTCGCGAGCAATTTGAAATTCTCACACACAAAAGACTTCTTGATATTCTAGAGCCAACTCAACAAACAATGGATCAGCTTATGAAATTAGATTTGTCTGCTGGGGTTGACGTAGAAATAAAATTAACGGCTGTGTAATTGAGGTAGATAATGAGCGAAGAAAAACTACAAAGTCTTTATGCTTTCAAGATGGGCATGACCACTTATTATGATGATCGCGGTGAATCTATTTCGGCCACTATTTTAAAGTATGAGCCAATGGTAGTTTCTCAGCTAAAAAGTAAAGAAAAAGATGGGTATGTTGCTGTGCAAGTTGCATTTGCGCCTAAACGTGCAAAGCGAACTTTAGCTTCAGAAAGAAATCATTTAAAAGCCGCTGGGTTTGAAAATGGTTCTTATTATGTGCGAGAGGTTAGGCAGAATATTCCTGAGGGTATGAATGTTGGTTCAAAAATTGACCTAGCAAGTTTTCAAGTTGGAGATAAGGTTAAAGCAACAGCTCTTTCAAAAGGGCGTGGCTTTGCTGGTGTTGTAAAGCGTTGGAAGGTAGCTGGCGGACCTGAATCTCATGGTTCTGGCTTTCATAGGCATCCAGGCTCAATAGGCAATAGGACATGGCCAGGTCGTGTAATGCCAGGTAAAAAATTTCCTGGGCATATGGGCAATGAAACTGTCACCGTTAAGAATGTTCGAGTGCTTGATATTATCGCAGATGAAAATGTTATCGTTGTGGGTGGGCCAATTCCTGGCTCAAAAAACACGCTTGTGAAATTGACGAAAGTGTAATTATGGCAAAAGTAGATATAATCGATTGGGATAAAAAGAAGGTTGGTCAAGTAGAGCTTGACCCTAATATATTTGAGCAGCCAGTTAAGAAGGCTGTCATCCATTCGCTAGTGAAGTGGCAGCTTGCCTCTCGCCGCAGGGGAACGCACAAAGCTAAAAATAAAAGCGAAGTAAGCGGCGGTGGCAAAAAACCTTTTAAACAAAAAGGTACTGGGTCGGCACGTCAGGGTTCAAGCAGATCGCCATTAAATGTCGGAGGCGGAGTGGTTTTTCCACCGACGCCGAGAGATTATTCCTACACAATTCCTAAAAAAATGAAGCAGGTTGGGCTAAGAAGTGTGCTTTCACATCTTTTTGGAAGTGGGCGTATTATTATTTTAGACGATATGAAATCTGCTGATGGTAAGACCAAAGAGCTTGTCGGATATTTAAAAAATATTGGATTTGAAAAGGCTGTGTTGATTGATGGCAAGTCTGACTTGAAGATGACGCGTGCGACACGCAATCTTAAAGATTATAGATATTATTCTACAGATGGTTTGAACGTTTATGATCTTCTTAAATATAATGCGGCAATTATTTCTAAGGATTCGCTTGATGGCATCGCTAAACGTTGCGGTCCAAAAATTAGCGAGAAGAATTAAGGGAGATTAAAAATGCGTCAACTATTAAAAAAACCCTTAATATCTGAAAAAAATAGCATGATGGCAGAGAACGGGATCTATGCATTTGTCGTAGATAAGACGGCTACAAAAACCGAAGTTAAAAACGCGGTTGAAAAAATGTTTCGTGTTAAAGTTATAGCAATAAGAACTTCTATCTGCAGAGATCGTGCTACTCGTAACAAAATGGGTTCAAGTAGTGTAAAATATTGGAAGAAAGCAATGGTGCGTTTGGCGCCGGGTCAGAAGATTGCTATTTTTGAGGGAGGATAAAATATGGGAGTAAAAACATTCAGACCGATTACGCCCTCCCGTCGAGCGATGACTGGTTATGATTTTAAAGAAATTACCAAAGACTATCCAGAAAAATCATTAACGGCATCTCTACGTAAAAAAGCAGCCCGTAATAATACAGGTATGATAACCGTTCGGCATAAGGGTGGCGGCCATAAGAGACGCTATCGTATTATTGATTTTAAGCGAGACAAAATAAATGTTCCGGCGAAGGTTGTAGCCATTGAGTATGATCCTAATCGTACATGCCGAATCGCTTTACTTCATTATGTTGACGGTTTGAAATCGTATATTATAGCGCCTGTTGGTCTTAACGTTGGTGATACTGTAATATGCAGTGAATCAGCTGATATTAAGCCGGGCAATTGTAAACCACTGCATGCAATTCCTGCAGGC
>Ga0154799_1055_pt10 | contig 15710 bp, 11 predicted proteins | sample Rifle2008BG16ft_FD_105807 | JGI IMG/M metagenome (GOLD analysis project Ga0154799, IMG submission 105807) | Bdellovibrionales bacterium RBG_16_40_8 | reverse complement strand
ACGGCATGTGTTGATTTGGTCGCGGCAAGCGGCGGTTATCTTATGGCCTGCACAGCACATAAAATTCTAGCAGCCCCCTTTGCTATTATGGGATCAATCGGTGTGCTGGCTCAAGTGCCAAATTTTCATAGGTTACTTAAAAAACACGATGTTGATTATGAAGAAATTTCTTCAGGAGAATACAAGCGTACTGTAAGCATATTAGGAGAAATTACTGCCAAAGGACGAGCCAAATTTCAAGAACAGGTGGCTGATACCCACGAGCTTTTTAAAAACTTTGTTAAAAGCGAGCGACCGCAAGTAGATCTTACAAGGGTTGCTACAGGAGAATATTGGTACGGTTTACGCGCTAAAGACCTATCACTTATAGATGATATTATGACAAGCGACGAATATCTTATGCTTCGCAAAGATGAGGCGCAAATATTCAGCATCAAGCTACACAAGAAAAAAACTTTCAGCGAAAAAATTCATGATATTGTTGGCCTGGCTGTGGAGCGTGGCACTGACAAAATATTTGAGAAACTTAACGAATCGCCGCCGCTTTAGATTTTACTTGTGGCGTTTGCCAATTGCCGCTCAAATTCCATAATTCTTCATGAGATGGGCCTTTAACAGTTAGTTCGCCGCTTATTTTGTCTCGAGCTTTCCATTGGCCGGCGCCTATTATTTTTACTGAGTGTTTTATGGTGGTGGCTTTTAAATTTTGCCATGTGCCGCCGTCTTCACTTAAACTTATGTATGCTGAAATATTTTGTAGAGATAGGTCATTTATATGCGGTTTAATATTAGCTAAAATTTGATAAAAAGCCTTGCCCCATTTGCTTTCAGGGTGCAATTGAAATTTTTCAGCACTGGGATATAAATTCCATTTGCCATTTTCGTAGGTTGTACGGGCTTTTATAGATTTAAGCTCCCAGTTTAATGTTTTTAAGTCCTTAAGCCACAAAGACGCGTTAATTCGCGATAGATTCAAATTTATAATTTCTCCAGACCCTACAAGTGAGGACTCTGATACTGTCCCGCCCCAAAGAATTTTTTGTACTTCATTAGAGAAAATTAATTTTTTGATGTCGAAATCAAATTTGCCGTCTCCTGACTTTAAAAAATTAAATTTTATTTCTACATGGCACTCTCCGCTTGCAAGATAAATATTTTTTGCCTCACCAAAGTACTTATCGTGTAGTAATAAAATTGAAATTTGTGCAGAGTCAATTTTTTGTCTAGTTTGTAGGCCGCCACGAGACATGTAGATTTCGCTCTGCCGCAACTCTCCCGCAAAAGAAAGTTTATTTTTTTCAATTATGGTCAAATCGCCGGTAAATCTACCAAACTGACTAACAAAACCCCAACTCCTGTCGATAGCAAAGCTGCCTAGTACGCGTTTCATGTCTATATCTTCAATTTGTAAATTTAGCGGCCCACCTTCAGTTAAATTTTTTATGGTGTTGGTGTTAACTACAATTTCGCCTAAGTCGCCATATAGTCGGCACTGGTTAAGGCGAATTAGTAATAATTTAATTTGGTGTATATTTCCGTTAAAACTTAAATCACAATTTGCCCATTGATTTTTAATAACCGGATTAAATGAATTTAGTATTCCCCAATTATGAGCAAGTTTAAGAATACTATTGGCAGGTAAGTCTTTTGCTGATGCATTAAAATTTATCTCGCCACGATCTACCGCCCATTCACTATTAATTTTAAATTGACCTTCTTTCAAATTGCCGCGCCCAGTGAATTGCACTTCGTTAGAGCGAAGAATCATTTTTGATCTAACCGGTCCAAAATTAGCATCTCCTACCCAGGGTTTGCCTAGGTGAATATCGAAAGTAATAATACTTTCAGCTCTTTTTGGTATAAATTGTACAGAAAAGCTTTTGATAATTGCAGGGGCTAAAGACTCATTGTTTTGTAAAAGCACAAGGGACTCTATACTGAGCTTGCTTAATAGGCGCGTCGTATTTACTACTTCTTTACTCCAGCGGTTCTGAAAAAAGCTCTCTAGCAAGACAAATTCGTTATTTGAATTATTATTAGAATTTATTTTCGCACAAGAAGATGGGCGCATTAAAAATTGAACATTGCCGGCATGTACGTGACCAAATCTAATTTTTTTTATAAATAACGAGGACAACTGAAATGGTATGATAAGACGATCTATGTGTAGCGTTGAGTTTGTAATACACGAATCTATGGCTTTAACAGTAATATCATCTAATTCAATTGCAACAGTTGGCCACCAATTGTCGGCGAATTGTAATTTTGCAGTTTTAAAATCAATTAAAAATTTAGGTTTTTTCTCAGTTATGACAGATTCAACAAATTCGCGCATTCGATCAGGTGAAAAGAAAACATAGATTGCCCCACCCAAAAACGAGCTTATAAGAATTCCTAATAAAACAAAAAACCAACCTCGTGATGCCACAAAGTTAATTTTAAAGGCGATTTGAAACTATCTAAAGAAGAAATTTTTAATTTCGTACTCTTTTTCGCCTTTTGGGCTTTTTAGCTCAACGGAATCACCTTTTTTTTTGCCTATTACCGCTCTGGCCAAAGGTGAAAAAACAGATATTTTGCCTGATTTTACATCTGATTCATCTTCGCCAACAATTTGGTAGGTAACTTCATCATTTGACTCAACATCTTGCAGTATGACAAAGGCCCCGAAAATAACTTTTTCTGACTTTAAACTTTTGGTATCGATAACCTCTGCATTGGCAATTTTAACCTGTATATCGCTAATTCTTGACTCGCAAAATGCTTGCCTTTCTTTGGCGGCATCATAATCAGCGTTTTCGGTAATATCACCGTTGCTTCTGGCCTCTTCAATAGCCTTGATAATTTGTGGTCTTTCGGTATGCATCAGATGGCGCAACTCATTTTCTAGCTTGGTTTTGCCCTCAGATGTCATTGGTTGACGTTCTTGTCCTGACATTAGATCTCCTGTGTTAGTTTTCGCCGAGTAAATGGCAAAAGCCAGCCATTATATTAGTTTATCTGACGCAGACAACTATAAAAATGCTAATTTAGCATTTTCTAGTAAACAGAAATTTCCTAGACTTAACAAATGGTTAGCTAATACCGATAGACGGTAGTTATGGTGTCACTCGCTAGATTTAACAATTTAAACGTAACTGGGATTACTAAAAAGATTCATAAAGCCAGTAGTATTCTGCTTACAACCCATAAACAGTGTGATGGCGATGGGCTTGGCGCTATGCTTGGGCTTTACCACGCATTAAAAAAATCTAGTAAAAAGGTTCGTGTCGTAGCGGTAGATGATATTCCTAAAAAATATGAATTTCTTGAATGCGATAAGTACCTTGAAACCTTCAATAAATTAAAAACTCCTATAGACGCAACCGATTTGGTTATGATTTTTGATACCAATGATCGCAGGCTTGTTGACCCCCTATATAAAGCACTTGAGAGTAAATCAGATGAAATTATTTTTGTTGATCATCATCCTATACTAAACCAAGGACCAGAACCCACACCCGGATCTTTTATTGATACTTCGGCTGCTAGCACTGGTGAAATAGCATATTTTATAATTAAAAATCTAAATATTAGACTAGATGAAAAAATCGCCAGGGCCCTTTATGCTTCTTTAGCCTTTGATACGCAGATTTTTCGGTTTGTGAAGAGCTCAAGTAATACTCACCTCATATGCGCTGAACTTCTTGAACATGTACAGAATGCCGAAGAAATTCATCGTTCACTTTTTGCAAACTACACACGTAAAAAAATAATTTATTTAGGCAAGGTGCTTAGCGAGTTAGAGTTTCTTGCTAATGACCGCATTGCTATATTGAGTCTTTCGCGAAAAGATCTTGAGTTTCATTCTCTTGATATGGATGACACTCGCGACATTATCGATATGGTGATGAGTATACAAACTGTCGTATGTGCGGCTATTTTGCGAGAAGATGCTGCTAATTTATATAAAATGAGTTTACGCTCTAAGGGCCCAATTGAGGTGTTAGGTATTGCTGAGAATTTTGGCGGCGGGGGACACATGTATGCCTCAGGCGCAGAAGCTCGTGGCAGTTATGAAGAAATTCGCAACAAAGTCGTTGAGCAAATACTTGCTCGTCTTGATGTAAAATAATAGATTTTACCTGAATATAAAAAAGACGGCAGAGAAAACAACTGAGAAGAAAACCGTGGCTACCCATACGATAGATTGGCGTTCAAGCAGGCGATCTAGATTACTAACAGACTCATTTTGCAAGAATAGAAGTACGGCCTGATAGTATCTCCATATCACAAAAGCTATGATAAAAAAAACAATGCTGAGTATAATACTATAAGACATCGAAGCTCTTAAAAAAGCTCTGATAACATTATAAAGAGAGGCGCCGCCGCAGATAATGGTCATAATAAGTAGGCACCACTTAAGTTGACCCATATGCATACGTATGTGCGGGTTTGAAACTCTATCGATGATCCTACGATCATCACTGTCCTGGCGCCGCCCTGATCCTGATGTAGACATGCCATAAATGGTATCATTTTGCGTGGCGCTGTCGACGTGTTTTAGGTCCTGTTTTAGCGCGGCGTCGTAGTTTGACCCCACCTAGACCTACGTGCAGAATCAATTTTAATTATGAAAAAAAATACTATTACTCCATTAGACCATCAAGCAAAGTTATCAATTGAAAATCTTGTGCTAAAAAATCCAACCGCAGTCGGCGAGGCTGTACCAATGGACATTATTTTTGTCGGTGCGGGACCGGCCGGTCTGTGCGGAGCCATTCACTTGGCCAGGTTAGTAAAAAAATACAATGAATCTGGTGGAAATCTTGGCGACATACAAATAGGAATACTCGAAAAGGCGGCAAATCTAGGTGGGCACACGCTGTCAGGGGCGGTATTAAACCCACAAGTGTTGCGAGATTTATTTCCTGAACTAAAAGACGAAGATCTTCCGCTGCGGAAAAAAGTTGTTGGTGATAGAGTTTATTTGCTGACAACAGAAGGTAAAATTCGCTTGCCAACCCCACCACCAATGCACAACGAAGGCAATTATGTAACTTCACTTTGTGAGGTTGTACGATTTCTCGGTAAAAAAGCCGAAGAACTTGGGGTAAATATTTTTACAAGTTTTCCGGCGGCATCGCTGCTTACGGATGGCAGTAGTATTCAAGGGGTGCGTACGGTACCGGCCGGATTAAATCGCGACGGTTCTTTTGGCCAGCAGTTTATGCCGCCTAACGATATAACAGCAAAAATTACGGTGCTTTCAGATGGGACTCGTAGCCCACTAATGCAAGCATATTGTGATTGGCAGAATATAAATTCTGACAAAGCGCAAATATATGCTCTTGGGGTTAAAGAAATATGGCGAGTGAAAGCGCCACCTGGTGAAGTTATTCATACCTTGGGGTACCCTCTACCAACAGATGCTTTTGGCGGTAGTTTTATGTACCCATTGGCAGATGATTTAATTTCATTTGGATTGGTAGTCGGACTTGACTATAAATCTCACACACTTGACGTGCACAAGAGCTTACAAAAATTGAAACGGCATCCACTCTTTTCGCAATACTTAGAGGGCGGTGAAATTGTTGAATGGGGCGCGAAAACTATTCCAGAAGGTGGGTTAGGGTGCTGGCCTAAAAGGTTGCATGGTGATGGAATTTTACTTTCTGGTGATGCAGTTGGATTTGTAAATGTGCCTGCTTTAAAAGGAATTCACTACGCTATGCAGTCGGGCATCTATGCGGCAGAAACAATTTTCGAAGCGCTAAAGAAAAAAGATTATTCTGCGGCATCACTTTCTACTTACGATGAAAAAATTAATTCTTCATTTATTAGAAAAGACTTATTTAAAGTTCGCAATATGCGCCAAGCTTTTAAATGTGGATTTTATTGGGGTGGCCTTAAGGCAAGCCTTATGACTGTTACTGGGGGGCTTTTTCCTGGAGCTTGCGGACATCAAATTGAAGATTCAGCAGAGAAAAAACAAATTGTAAATACCACATACGAGAATTTTGGCCTTAGCAAGGTTGATGCAGTCTACCTTGCGGGTAATAAAACGCGTGACGATATACCACAACATTTAACTGTTGGTAACGAGATATCGCCTGATGTTGCTGACATGTATGCAGCACTTTGCCCTGCTGGAGTATACGAAAGACAAGGCGATAAGTTGATAGTTAATGCTCCAAATTGTATCGATTGTAAGGCCACCGATGTATTAGGCCCACGCTGGCAGCCGCGTGAAGGTGGTTCTGGCCCTGATTATAAGTTAATGTGAAATGATTAATATTCGCGTAAGTATATTTCTTCTAATTTCTATATTCTCGATTTTAGGATTATATTTTCTACAAAAACAAAAGGAGAGTGCGTTAATGACTAATGATTACGCAATACAAATTACTAAATTTCGTAAAGAACTAGATGAGCGTTTACGATCTGCAGATGGATGGTTAACTGTAGTTGGGCTTACGTGGTTAAAAGACGGCGAAAACCCTATAGGATCAGCAAATACAAATGATGTGGTATTGCCACCGTCTGTTGCTACTAGTCTCGGTAAAATTTATTTATTAAATAATAAAAAAGCTGAAATTCAATTTACTGATGTAACAAATGTGAAAATCAATGCTGCCCCAGCGAAAGTTGGTATTCGTTATTCTTTATTTTATGATACCTCAGATAAGCCTACTATAGTGCAAATTAATTCTGTGTCTTTTTTTCTTATCAAACGTAAAAATGGGGTTGGCGTAAGAGTGAAAGATTCTTCGGCTGAGGCAAGAACAAAATTTAATGGTCGCAATTGGTACCCTATAAAAAAAGAATTTGTTGTTAATGCTGAGTGGGTTGCTCATGAAATGCCACGCAAAATGCTTATGCCTGACGTATTAGGCAATACCAACGAAGAGCTTTCACCTGGGCTAGCTCGGTTTAAATTAGACAACCAAATTGTCGAACTTCACCCAATACAAGAAAATAACTCACTTTTTTTTGTTTTTCGTGATCAGACAAGTGGTAAAGAAACCTATGGGGCCGCAAGATTTTTATATACAGATATGCCGCAAAACGGTCACATAACTTTAGATTTCAATAAGGCAGTAAACCCGCCTTGTGCCTTTACGCATTTTGCGACGTGCCCCATGCCGCCACCAGAAAATATTGTTAAATTATCTGTAAGTGCAGGTGAACTTATAGCCAAGACTCAATAATACGTTTTTTAACAAGCTTTACACACTCTTTGGTGGCACGCTTGGTAGTAAGATAAATTCTTTTGCCAGTAAGCTTACTCCACCCGGTAGTTTGATATTGTCTGGCGCTAGTGAAAATTGCTCCTGAAATATGATTTAATGGAACGCGTTTTTTTTTGGCCTCCCATACAAAATTATGATCTTCTCCATAATTAGTTCGCTCTGAAAAACCACCTATTCGGTAAAAAACTGCTCTTGATACTGCAAATCCTTGATCGCCAAAGGGTATTCCAAAAATACGTGATCGAAAATTAGCCGCTAGCGAATTTAATCCCATTAATTTTGGCCCATCATTTAAAAACTGCAAATCAAAATAGTGAAGGGCATCTTTTTTTATAGCGAGCTCTCTTTCAAGCATGTGCAGAGATGGTCTTGGTATTTTAGAATCAGCATGCAAAAACCAAAAATAATTTTTTGTTGCTTTTTTTGCGCCGGTGTTTAGTTGTAGCCCACGCCCTATGGGCGAATATACATAGCGTATCTGCGCAATAATTTTTGCAGTGGCCTTCTTAAACATCTCACTATCAGGAGCATCTGGGCCCACTAAAATAATCTCAGCTTCTTTCGGAAGCGGTATTAAATCCTGAAGAAGATCCTTCCATAACACGTCATTAGCGGTGAAAGGGATAATAACACTTAGCTCTTGAAAAATTTGGTCGTTTATTTGGTTACCTATTTGGCCATTATGCGTCATCAGATCTACCCGCTAAGCTTATAGTCCATTAAGATAGGCGCCGTGTCTATATTTTCATGAAAAGTTGGAGGAAGTATGAACGTCGCTATTGTTGGAACAGGTTATGTAGGTTTAGTTACCGGAACATGTCTTGCCGAAATGGGTAACAACATCACTTGCGTTGATATAGATAAGAAAAAAATTGATCTTTTAAAAGATGGTATCATTCCGATTTACGAGCCTGGGCTTGAAGATTTAGTTAAGAGTAATTTCACTGCTGGGCGACTGCATTTCACTACAGATATTCAAACGGCAATTAATAAAAACGAAATTCTTGTTATTGCTGTTGGTACTCCGCCAAACGAAGATGGTAGTGCTGATTTAAAACATGTGCTTGCCGTGGCTGAAGCAATCGGCAAATTTATGACTGAGTCAAAAATTGTTGTGAATAAATCAACTGTGCCAGTAGGGACTGGCGATAAAGTCAAAGACACTATTGCAAGCGAAATTAAAAAACGAGGAGAGAATATTAAATTTTATGTGGCCTCGAATCCTGAATTTTTAAAAGAAGGTACTGCAGTTAACGATTTTATGAGACCAGATCGCATTGTTATTGGCTGCGGTGATGAATATGTGCGAGAGAAACTTCAAGAAATGTATCATCCGTTTGTGCTCAACGGTCATCGTGTAATTTTCATGGATATACGCTCTGCCGAACTCACGAAGTATGCAGCAAACGGACTTCTTGCTACAAAAATTTCGTTTATGAATGAAGTTGCGCGTGTAGCTGAAAAAGTTGGCGCCGATATCTCAGCGATACGCCAAGGTATAGGTTCAGATGCTCGCATTGGTTTTCATTTTATATATCCAGGGCTTGGCTATGGGGGTTCGTGCTTTCCGAAAGATGTTAAGTCACTGGTGCAAACCGGACAAGAAAATGGCATGAAACTTGAGATTCTCGAAGCAGTAGAAAACGTTAACAAAACTCAACGTCAATTTTTTATAGATAAAATAATGTCTCATTATAAAAATAACGTAAAGGGCAAACGCTTTGCCATTTGGGGGTTAAGTTTCAAACCTGAAACTGATGATATTCGCGAGGCGCCGGCAATCGATGTTATTTCAGCACTTATTAAAAATGGTGCCGAAGTTGTAGCTTTCGATCCTATAGCCGCAAATAATATGCACGCGTATATGACTGAATATTTTCCTGCAATTATGTCTAGTTTTAAAATTGTCGATGATCAATATGAGGTTTTGTCAGGCGCTGATGCCCTAATTCTAATAACTGAATGGAAGCCATTTCGCTCGCCAAATTTTGTAAAAATAAAAGAGTTACTGAAAAAACCCATCATATTTGATGGCCGCAATCAGTATGATCCTGAGCAACTGCACACCATGGGATTTAGCTATTTCTGCATCGGCCGAAAAGGTACAAAAGGTACGCCGTAACCTTACCCCCAGTTAAATTGCATTTGGCGGGCTATAAAATGTCACCATAGTGTGCAAATACTTTATTCGTACTCGCTATTAAAAACGCTTATGGCAAAATAACGGTATTTCAGCCGGGCCAGAATAGCTTGTGGCTTTGGCGCAATATCTGCATTAAAAAAAGCGAATTTCTGATAAAGGGTCAATGTGAACAAACTGCTTGGATTTGTAATTTTTATCTTTGCGACAAATGCCTATGCCAAAGATATCGGCGTAGTTGTGTCTGTTGGCAATATGACTGAGCTAAATTCGACAGATTTTCAGAAAAAAACTTGTGATCAAGTCTATGCCATTGCCCATACGGTTAGCGAAAGTAAAACAAACGTTACATGTCGTACGCATGACCAGAATAATTTTTCAGATACTGAGCTGCAAGCCCAAAAAAATACTAACGATTATCATCTTCGCATTATTCTATTAGCTAAAAACCGCTTAAGTTTAGAAATAACTCAGTGGTCACGTATTAACAATTCAGATTTTAAAACACTTTCACAGAATTTCACCGACAGCCCTGACTCACGTATTACCAAAGAAATGGCGCTATCTAGATCGATATATAATTTTATTCTCTACGCCCATAATTCAGAGAAAATTAAAACCACATTTTTAATGTATGGCTTAGAAGAATCTAATTCGATTGCTAGAGATGAAAAAACCGATTCATTTATCGATAAAAAAACAGGCGATCCCATTTCGATTTCACAAGCTGTCGCACGATTTGAAACTGAAGCTCCAAGTCACTTAAATTATATGAGGGCAGGAGTTGAAATAGCTGCTCAACTCGCGGTGGGGGCTATTTTTTATTACAAAAATATTTCAACAAATAAATTAGATTTTGATTATGAACTTTTGAACGGGTTAAAAGCAAAATATATTACAGGAAAAGGCATTCGTTTCGACGACAACGACAGACTGACCAACTATCTTCATGAGTATGCTGGATATATTTATTACCAAACGGCGAGATCGAACGGTGCATCTCCTTTAGCATCGTTTCTTATAGCCTTTGCCGGATCAGCCGCATGGGAAACTTTTGAGTATCATGAAGTATTTTCGATTAACGATCAAATTATGACCCCAGTTGGCGGGTATGTTACGGGTGAAGCGTTTTATCAGGTATCATGTTCTCTCCTAAAAAATAATAATATTTCGTCGAGCGCTGTTGGTTATATATTAAGTCCCATGCTGGCGGTAAACCACGCGATAGATAAAAGTAAATATGGCAGTAGGTACGCCACAGACTCTGATTGTGCCAAATCAAGATGGTCTGATATTAATTTTTATATGGGTTACGAAAATGCACAAAAATCCTGGAAGCCATCAACTCTCTCCACAGGCTTTATAGGTTTAAAGGCTGAGGTGATAAACGTCCCTTTGTACGGTAAAAATGGCGAAGGCAAAGGGCTAATCTATGGTTCACCCCTCAATAAAATTTTACTAGAAGCATCTAATCACGGTAATCGCATGGATTTAAAAATAATTGCGCAAACGGCGATGACCGCCTACTACAGTCGAATAGTTACAAATGATCAAGACGGAAAAGCTATGGGTTATGATTTTGTTGCGGGAATTGGTTCTGCCTCAACATGGAATCATCGCGACGCCTTAAAAAAAATAGTTGCTAATGATGAAATAGATAGCAGCAAACAGCTCGTGCCAAGTGATGAAGATTATTTCGGAACTATTAACATTTTGGGTCCACTTGTTCACTTGACAACCTATTATAAGGGTTGGCGTATACGTGCTGAATTTGCCATTTACGGAGACTTCGCCTTAGTTAAATCTTACGCTATTGATCAGTTTATCGCGCAAGAGGGCGATGACGGATTGCCTGCTGAGATTGCTAAGCGTGGTTATTACTTTGGTAAAGGCTATACGATTATGGATAGCTTATCTGCTGAATATGGGCGACTACGCATCTCATATTCAGGACAATATTCATCAGAATCAGTTATTCACGGTTACTCTCGCAATAAGAAGCTAGTAACGCGTAAAGATGAATTTAGAGATGTATACCAAACCAATCGTATTACTCTAAATCTTCGGCTTTCAAAAAAAATAAGTTTTGAGCTTGCAGAGGAACAGCTTTTAAGAAGTGGCTCTATTAATGGTAATTACAATAAATCTGAAAATGAGCTACGAAGTATGGGAGCGCTTGTCTACAGGTTTCATTAAAAAAGCGAAAACATTAAAATATAGATTTTATAACCTTAATAGCAACATCAGCTCTATTAAATGGCGCGCTGACCTGAAAGCCCGACACAATATTTTTGGCCTGCTCCATAGTTCTAATTGCAATATCTACCCCACGCTTAAGTGCTTCATCTTTTGAATCACCTGCTTTTTTCATTTCTTCGACCACCCAGTCAGGTACGTCAACTCCAGGGACCTCGTATTTAAGAAACTCAGCATTGCGTAAACTCACTAGCGGCCATATTCCCATTATTACGGGTATCTTAATATCACCAATTTCTTCAATATAACGCTTATAAGTTTCAAGGTTATATATTGGTTGCGTAATAGCATAATCACATCCGGCTTCGACTTTATATTTAAAACGACGACTTTCTAGTTCGATATTGCGTGCAGTTGGATTCATGGCAGCGCCAATAACAAATGCGGTTGGATAATTAGTTGCAGAGCCACCAATATCAAGGCCGTGGTTCATTCTCGAAACTATGTGAGTAAGGCCGATTGAATCCACGTCGTAAACGGCGGTAGCGCCTGGGTTGTTACCCAGTTTAGGTGGGTCTCCGGTAATTAAAAGAATATTACGTACGCCAGCAATGTGCGCTCCTAAAATGTCTGATTGTAAACCAATTAAATTTCGATCGCGACATGTTAAATGAGGTATCGCCTCGAGCTTAAAATTTCTTTGCACGTGTGCTGCTAGCTGCAAAGAATTTACACGCGCCATCGCTCGTGCTCCGTCAGGGATATTAACAAACTTTATGCCGCCCTCTTCAAGTTCACGGCAGCGCGATTCAAATTTCGCAAAATCTGCTAGTGAAGGTGGAACCAGTTCTACTGTTGCCACCTTTTCGCCATTGTAAAGTGCGGCGCCTAGTTTACTACGCTCTGTTAGTGGTTTTACATTTGTAGGTTTATCAACAATAGGCTGAATTAAAGATGGTAAATCCTGTTTGAATGCAATTTCTGTTTGATGTTGCACCATTTTTATAGAGTTGGCGATGGCGCGTATATGAGAATCATAAACGCCAGAATGGCCGCCTACAATTAATGCTCCTGCTTGAATATAACGTTTAGCAAATTTGCCAATATAATCTGGATTGCAAAGATAGATATACTGGTCATTTACATATCGAGGAAGGCCAGCATTCGGCAAAGCCATAATTGGTCTATCAGTAAGTGGTCTTAGCTGCTCTATTGCAGTTAGCATAGTGCTGGGGCCGACTTCACCACATACACCAATCACATCAATCTTGTATTTTTTTGCTAGCTCTGCAAATTGGGGCAGCGTATGCCCATAAGAAGTTTTTAAATTTTCATGAAGACCAATGTTAACAAAAAGAGGTTTTTCTGACATACGTTTTACCGTACGAATAGCGCATTCTAGTTCATTAAAGTCATGTAGAGCATTAATGGCATAACCATGCACTCCAGCTTTTTCTAAAGGGCAAACAATCTCTGCGTACATATCTTCAGCCTCTTGTAGACTTGTAGGCCCAAGCGGTTCAACTAAAACCCCAAGCGGACCCAGCAGGCCAAGCACAAAGGCATCATCACCAGCAACTTCAAGAGCAAGAGAAGCTGATTTTTCAACAATAATAGCAAGATTATCTTGTAAGCCATGCTCTGTGAGCTTTGTCCTTGTGGCATTAAAGGTATTTGTATGTAAAATATTTGCGCCAGATTTTTTAAAATTACGAATTACCTCTTGGACTGCTCGCGGCTCAACATGAGAAAGTTCTTCAAAGCTTCTATTAATAAAAAAACCTCTCTCGTAAAGTGAGGTGGCCATCGCCCCATCGGCGACTAAAGGTATATTTTTTTTAAGTAAATCAATCAATTTAGTCATTATAAAGTAAAGATCCCATAAGGCGTCGCGCCTCTTTTAGTGTTAAGCCCTTGCGGGTCGCATAGTCTATTAGCTGGTTATCACTAATACGCTGAATTGCAAAGTATTTGGCTTCGGGGTGGATAAAATAAAATCCGCACACTGAAGAGGCAGGTTTTATGGCGAAATTTTCAGTTAAAGATACTTGCATAGTTTTTTCTGCATTAAGAAGTTTAAAAAGTATTCGCTTTTCTGAATGCTCTGGGCATGCCGGGTAGCCTGGTGCGGGTCGAATGCCACGATATTTTTCTTTAATTAATTCTTCATAGGTGAGATTTTCATGACGCCCGTATCCACAAATTTCGCGCACTTTTTTGTGCATCATTTCGGCCATTGCCTCAGCTAGTCTATCGCCCAGTGCTTTAACTATAATAGCGCTATAATCATCACCTGCATCTTTGTACTTTTGCGCAAGCTTGTCGACAGCAAAGCCAGCGGTGACCACAAATCCCCCTACGTAGTCTTTAACGCCCGAATTTTTCGGAGCCACAAAATCTGCAAGCGAATAAAAAGGTTTCACTTGCTGGCGTAAAAAATGAAATTTGCCAAGTATGCTTTGTCTTGAGTCGCTTTCGTAAATTTCGATGTCATCGCCCACTGAATTTGCTGGCCAAAGGCCAATTGCAGCTTTTGGTGAAAAAATTAATTCTTTTTTAATGTGCGCTAAAAGTATTTGTGCATCCTCATAAATTTTCTTTGCCTCTTTGCCATAGCGCTCATTTTCAAATATTTTCGGAAACAACCCCTTCAATCCCCACACCCAAAAAAAAGGCGACCAATCAATGTATGGTTCAAGCTCGTCTACTGTAATTTTCTGAAATTCTTTAACTCCTAAAAATTCAGGCGTAGCAATTTCATTTTGTATGTGATTAATTTTAGGCTTTTGCGCTCTGGCCTCATTGATTTCAGTTAATTTTCTGTCTGGCGATTTAAATTGTTGCAGCAAATTTTTCTGCTTTTCTTTTAAAGATTCGGCGTATAATGAGCGCTTATCTTTATCTAGCAAATGATTACAAACATTTATAACAAGTGAAGCATCAAGAACGTGTTCAACAATATGGCTATAGTAAGGGGCAATTTTCACAGCAGTGTGCAGACTACTTGTAGTTGCCCCGCCAATTAGAATTGGTATGTTAAACTTCTCGCGTTCCATTTCTTGTACAATATAAATCATTTCTTCAAGTGACGGAGTAATTAAGCCGCTTAGCCCAATTATATCGGCACCTATTTCTTTTGCTTTTTTTAAAATTTGCTCACAAGAAGTCATTACTCCCAAATCATAAACTTCATAGTTGTTACACGAAAGCACTACTGACACGATATTTTTGCCGATATCGTGTACGTCGCCCTTCACGGTGGCTATCAAAAACTTACCTCGTGACTGCGTTGTTTTTTGCGTAGATTTTTCTTGCATATGCGGTTCTAAAAAAGCCACTGATTTTTTCATCACCCGCGCACTTTTTACCACTTGTGGTAGAAACATCTTGCCGCTGCCAAAAAGTTCGCCAACTGTTTTCATCCCTGACATAAGCGGGCCTTCGATAACTGCTATCGGCTGCTTATATTTTTCTAATGCCTCGGCAGTGTCTTCATCAATATAATCCATAACGCCATGAACTAGGGCGTGTGAGAGTTTTTCATTTACAGAAAGCTTTCGCCATTCATCAGCATATTTTTTGGTATCACTGGATTTTTGTAAAGTTTTAGCAAATTCTAAAAATCTTTCAGTTGCATCAGCTCGGCGGTTTAAAACCAAATCTTCTGCGCGTTCACAAAGATCTGGCGGTATTTCTTCGTAGATCGCTAGTTGTCTGGCATTTACTATTCCCATATCAAGTCCAGCACGAGCTGCATGAAACAAAAATACTGTGTGTAAGGCTTCGCGCAAATTATTTTGTCCACGAAATGAAAATGATAAATTACTGACGCCGCCACTTGTGCGGGCCCCGGGACAACATTTTTTGATCTCTCTAATAGCTTCAATGAAATTAATTGCATAATTATCGTGCTCGGCAATGCCAGTACCTATTGTAAGAACATTAGGATCGAAAATAATATCATGCGGGTCAAAGTCTAAGCGTTCTATCAGCAATTTATAAGCGCGCTCGCAAATACTTACTTTGTCTTTTATAGTAGTGGCCTGACCTTTTTCATCAAATGCCATTACTACAATTGCTGCTCCTAAAAGTTGCGCTTGCCGAGCCATTTCAAGAAATTTTGCTTCACCTTCTTTTAGGCT
>Ga0154799_1020_pt17 | contig 15793 bp, 18 predicted proteins | sample Rifle2008BG16ft_FD_105807 | JGI IMG/M metagenome (GOLD analysis project Ga0154799, IMG submission 105807) | Bdellovibrionales bacterium RBG_16_40_8 | reverse complement strand
AATATTTGCGTGTACTAGAAATTTCGTACGATTTAAAACCTGGGCAACTTTCACCTAAGGTATTCGGCAACTCATCTCGCTCGAAAGAATTAACTATTATAGCTTCTACCTACTGGGATCTCTTTCGCATTTACGACGCTTTTCCTCAACATAGAAGTCGCATGCAAATAGCTGGCTCAAAGCTCGCCGAATTTATACCGTACTCACCACTATATTCTAATGTCATTAAGCAAGCACAAGAGTTTTTAAAAGAAGCAAAAAACCCCGATCTTGTTAGAGATCTTATTAAAAAAAGTAAAACGCGTGTTGGCAATTGCTTTATCGCTACCGCCGCCTTCAATGGCGTTGACCACATTGTCGTCTTAGAACTACGATACTTTCGTGACGAGTATCTTTTAAACTCAGATATTGGTGCCGCTTTTGTTAGCATCTATTATAAGTTTTCACCTCATATAGCGCGCTTACTTGAACGTTCGAGTTTACTCTGCGCCATTACCCGCATTTTTCTAAAGTCGCTTAACTTTTTTATTAAGAAAATTTTTATCTAGCTTATTTCTTGACACTTTACTATCCACCTCAGATTCTTGAGTTATGCACAAGAAATCTATCGCAATAATCAGCAATTCTGTAGCTGGCTACATTTTAGCCGCACACCTAGAGCGATCTGGGAAAAATGTTGTTCTAGTTGATACCGGCGACTGTCGTAAAGAACAGCTCTCGCATAAAAATATTGAGCTACCATTTTTACCCGCAGAGACTCTGGTTCGCACTGCGTTTGATGGCATTAATGAATTATTGGCCGAAACAATCACTTTGACTGAGCGCGAACTTTCGCCCCTTACTGTGGAGAACGGAAAAGTAAAACCCTTTGTCGGATTTGGCGATTCTAAGTCTGTCGCTATACCTATTTTATCAAAATACAATATGACTAGTCGCTTCGAAGTATCAGCCGATGTGCAGCAAAAAATTTCAACGCTTGCTGGCAGCCTAAATATAAAAATTCATAATTATGCTGAATTAAAAAAAATTGAATTATCTTGCGAGCGCGTTGAAAAAATAATTATTGACGGCGATAACGCTGTTCATGCCGATGATTTTATTTTTTTGAATTCTCCCAAAGAGTTGTTACGTCTTTTACCTGAAAGCGCCCTCGGTGCTCGAGCACGTAGTCGGATTGCAAAAAGCCCCTGTTGGGCAAAAGTAGCTTTTGAGCTTAAACACCCCACACCATTTTTTGACGGTCAAAATTTATTTTTCTTAACTCCTAATCAAGCAGAACAAAACCCATGTGTTGGCCAATTCATTCAATCTGCGGGCGCTTCAACTACATGTTATAGCTCTATTTGGGAGACCTATATTAATAGTGATCAAAGCGAAGATCCTGAGTATATTTCTGCAATTTTGCGTAATATGCGCAAACTTATTAACCGTGCCTTTATTGGTATTGATGAAAAACTTCCAGAGGTGATCGCCGTTACTCCATATTCTGTGGCAGATTATAGCTGGATTTATGAACAGCGAACCGCACTCCAACCAGCTGATAATATTATTATTTCACCTGCCCTTGCCGCGCCGTACTCTGGGATGCTGCAGAGCATTCTTGCGGCTCAGTCTGCTCTTGATCAGTTTCGTGCATATGAGTTGCGAGAGGCGCTGCCTCGTGTTAGATCTAACACACTAATTTAATACGCACTTTCCGTAACTTTCTGGTGTCTCGATAAGCGAGGTTCCTGCGGGAAGGTGGTATAACCAGAGAGGTAAATATATGTCAGTTACTATGAAGGAAATGCTCGACGCCGGTGTGCATTTCGGTCACCAAACGCAGCGATGGAATCCTAAGATGAAGCCCTACGTATATACTTCACGAGGTGGCATTCATATCATCGATCTGCAAAAAACAATCGTACACGCAAAACATGCAGCCGACTATGTTCGCTCAGCAGCCGCCAAAGGCGGTCGCTTAATTTTTGTTGGAACAAAAAAACAAGCAGTAGAGCCTATTGTCGAAGCTGCGAAAAAATGCGGCCAATTTCATGTCACCAAACGTTGGCTTGGCGGAATGCTTACAAATTTTCAAACCATTCAGGCTAGTATATTGCGACTTCGCAAAATTGATCAAATGCGCGAAAAAAATGAGCTAGATTATTTTTCAAAAAAAGAGCGTGCGGGTATTGAAAAAGAATACCAACGCTTAAGTGAATATTTGAGCGGAATTCGAGAAATGAAAGATATGCCCGTAGCTATGTTTGTTATTGATCTCAATAAAGAGCATATAGCTGTCGCCGAAGCTAAAAGACTCGGTATTGCTGTTATTGGGATTGCTGACACAAATACTGATCCTGAGCTAATTGATTTTCCAATACCTGGCAATGACGATGCCATCCGCTCAATTAAGCTTTTTGCCGATATGGTTGCAGATGCTTACAATGAAGGCACAAAATTATGGCAAGAAGAATTAAAGAAGCAGGCAGATAAGCAAGCTCAAGAGCCCGCTGAAGGAAAACGTGAAGAAAAAAGTTCATCACGCTCTAAAGCGCAGCCAGTTGAAAGTGGACCTACCGTGTTTAAATTTTCTAAGGGTCGTAAGCTTGTAGCTGCAGGTACTGCCGACGAGGTCGAAATAGAAATGGAGCTAGAATCTGGGGAGCAACCGGCTGATGCTGAACAAACTGAATCTGCAACAGAATCAAAAGAATAGTTACATAACGAATAGTTATTTTTTGAAAGGTCGAGTTTCATGACAATTACCGCAAACTTAGTACGTGATCTACGTGAACGCACAAGTGCCGGCATGATGGATTGCAAAAAGGCTCTTGAAGAAACTAAAGGTGATTTTGAAAAGGCCGTTGAGTGGCTGCGAACTAAAGGCATTGCCAAAGCCGATAAAAAAGCTGGCCGCGTTACTGCTGAGGGCTTAGTGCATGCATATATACACGCGGGCGGTCGAATTGGCGTTCTAGTCGAAGTAAATTCAGAAACTGATTTTGTTGCTCGCAATGAGCAATTTCAAGCTTTTGTCTCAGATATAGCCATGCATATAGCTGCTATGAACCCACGTTTTGTTAAGTCTGATGAAATTACATCAGAAGTCCGCGAAACAGAAAAACGCATATTATTGGCAAAAGCAAAAGAAGAAGGCAAAAAACCAGAAATGCTCGAAAAAATTGTCGAAGGTCAAATTAAAAAGTGGGCTGCTGAAATTTGCCTGTTAGAACAGAAATTTGTTAAAAATCCTGACCTTACAATTGAACAATATTTAAAAGAGACCATAACAAAAATCGGAGAAAATCTTGTAGTTAGGCGCTTTGTCCGCTACGCACTTGGCGAGGGCATTGAAAAGCGTCAGGATAATTTTGCCGAAGAAGTTGCAAAGCAACTTAAAGGATGACTTTGACAAAAGCACACTACAAGCGAGTACTTTTAAAAATTAGCGGCGAGGCACTCGCCGGAGATCTGGGCCAAGGTATAAATACTCCGGTACTTTATGAAATTGCCGCAGGCATTAAAGCAGCTTACGAACTTGGTGTTCAGATCGGTATAGTTATCGGCGGAGGCAATATTTTTCGTGGCATAGCTGCTTCTGCTAGCGGCATGGACAGAGCAAGCTCTGATTATATGGGCATGCTCGCAACCTGTATTAATAGTCTAGCCCTTCAAGACGCACTAGAAAAAAATAAAATACCCACGCGTGTGCAGTCGGCCATCTCTATGGCAGAAATAGCTGAGCCATATATACGTAGACGTGCCATTCGCCATCTTGAGAAAAATCGCATTGTTATTTTTGCAGCTGGTACTGGTAACCCATTTTTTACTACAGACACGGCGGCTGCTCTGCGCGCTGTCGAAATTAATGCCGAAGTAATTTTAAAAGCTACGAAAGTTGATGGGATTTATGACAAAGATCCGATGAAGAACCCAGACGCGCAAAAATTTGAAGAAATTAGCTATATAGATGTATTAAACCGCAGCCTTCAGGTCATGGATTCTGCTGCTATCAGTCTGTGTATGGATAACAAGCTGCCAATAGTAACATTTAGTTTGCGTGACCCCACAAACATTGTACGCGTTATTAGAGGGGACAAAGTTGGAACTTTAGTGAAATAACTTGAGGAGCCCATTATGATTGATCAACTTAAGAAAAAAACTGAATCCGCTATGCAAGACGCACTAGTCTCACTTTCAAGCGAACTAAAAAAGGTTCGCACCGGACGCGCTCAAGTTAGTATGCTTGACGCTATTAAAGTTAATTATTACGGGCAACTCTCACCGCTTAATCAGGTTTCGGCTATTTCATGCCCAGACGCCAGATCTTTTCTTATTTCTCCATGGGAGATAAGTATTCTTAAAGAGATTGAGCAAGCCATTATTAAAAGTGATCTCGGTATGACACCACAAAGCGATGGTAAAGTCGTTCGTCTTCGCCTACCAGAGTTAACTGAAGAGCGCCGCAAAGATCTTGTTAAAAGTATAAAAAAAATAGTTGAAGATGCCAGGGTATCTGTGCGCATGGCGCGCCGTGATGCTAATGAGTTGTTAAAATCTGCACTCAAAGAAAAAACTATTAGCGAAGATGAAAATAAAAACGCCATGGAATCTATTCAGAAAATTACTGATGATTTCATAAAAAAAGTTGATCAGATGGGCGTTGATAAAGAAACCGATTTAATGAAAATCTGATGATATATGAATCTGCCAAAGCATCTCGCAATTATAATGGATGGCAATGGGCGCTGGGCAACCGCTAGAAAGCATTCTCGCCTATACGGGCACGTTCGCGGTGCCAGGGCAGCAAAAAAAATAATTACTGCTGCTGCTGAGCTCGGCCTACCTAATTTGACCCTTTTCACTTTTAGCACTGAAAACTGGTCTCGTCCTGAATTAGAAGTAAGTTTTTTAATGAAATTATTAGAGCGCCAAATTCTACGAGAACAATCTACTTTAATGAAGAATAATATGCGCTTTCAGGTTGTAGGTAGCATGCAAAAACTACCAGAGAGTACACGCAAAGTAATAAACGCAACAATTGATCTCACCAGTGGCAATACGGGCATGAATTTAGTGTTCGCACTAAGCTACGGCGGCAGACAAGAAATTACCCAATGCGTTCGCACTATAGCAGAAAAAGTTCGCTCTGGTCAGTTATCGCCTGAAGAAATAACTGAATCCGTTATTGTACAAAACATAGAGTCAAATTTTCTGCCCGAGCCAGATCTTATTATACGCACTAGCGGCGAGAAACGCCTTTCAAATTTTTTTCTGTGGCAAGCTGCATATTCTGAAATTTATTTTCTCGATAAGATGTGGCCAGACTTTACCAAAGATGATCTTTACGCAGCGCTCTCATCATACACAAAACGCGAGCGCAGATTCGGGCGAGTTACTAGTCACGCCTCAAGCTCGGTTGAGGGGTCGACCTACAGATGAATTTACAAGCAAGCTCACTGTCTCTACGAATAATATCAGCTGCTATTGCATTGCTAGTGCTTTTTTTGGTTAACTATTTTTTTCAAGCAGACGGCGTTATTGCTTTTGGGCTTTTATGGTGCATAGGCGGCGCTGTAGAATTCAGTCAAATTGCTTTTTCTCCATTATCTGTATCACCATATCTTCGGCACTGGTTTTTGTTAGTGTGTATACTATTAATGGGCTTAACTCTTTACTCTAGCGGCATAGCGCACACTTATTGGTTTGTTAGCGTAACTATTTATTTAGCAGGAGCCATCTGGTTTACCCGCAATAGTATTGAAAACCCAAAGCTACTGGCCTTTTTGGGAATTTCATCTCTTGGGTTAATATATTGTTCTACTTTACCAATTTTTTCGCTTTTACTGTTGAGACTTAATAACGGCGGCATTTGGTTTACATTTTTATGTGGAGTAGTCTTTGGCGGTGATATTGCCGCATACTTTGGTGGCAAACTACTCGGCGATAGTAAATTAATGCCTAATATTTCACCAAATAAAACTATTGTTGGTGCTATCTCTGGCGCAATTGGCTCTTCTATCATCGGCTATATAATTGGACATTTTTGGCTTACTACTGTCTCTTCAGCCGGTTTGATTTTGCTTTCTTTAGGCGGGGCACTACTAGCCCAAAGCGGTGATTTATTTAAATCTCTCTTGAAACGTGTAGCTGACAGAAAAGATTCTGGAGTAATAATGCCGGGGCACGGCGGCATTTTAGATCGCCTAGATGGCATTTACTTCGCAGCGCCATTTGTTTATTGGGCCGCTGTTGCGCTTGGTCACTAACATCTTTAGACTGTAGTTATGGAAGTTATTGGCGTTGCCTTTACAAAATTATTCTCGAATGTCGGTCCATTTTTTCTGCTTTTAGGACTGCTTATTTTTATACACGAGCTCGGTCATTTTCTTGTTGCTATTTATTTCGGCGTTCGTGTTGAAACTTTCAGTCTTGGTTTTGGAAAAAAAATTTTCTCTCGCAAGCTCGGTGACACTACCTATTGCATTTCACTAATACCGCTCGGCGGATATGTAAAAATGTATGGAGATGATCCGTCTGCAGATATACCTGAGGCGCAAAAAAAATATTCGTTTTTACATAAACCTGTTTGGCCACGCATTGCTATAGTACTTGCCGGGCCACTGATGAATCTGTTTTTTGCGATTTTTATTTTTGCCGCTATCAATATGATCGGCGAAGATATGTCTAGCTCACAACTTGGCGATGTTGAAATTTCTTCGGCAGCCTATGCATCTGGGTTTCGCTCTGGCGATAAAATTTTAAAAATTAATGAAGCACCTGTACATCTTTGGCAAGATGTTAAATTAAAAGTTGAAGACAATTCTGGCAATTCACTTAAATTTGAGGTGTTACGAGAAAACACTGGTACGGTAGAAAATATTTAGGCAACGCCTGAACTTGGCAAAAATTCATTTATTTTTACAACTAAGCGCAAAGTTGGGCAAATTAAAGGTCTATCTTCAGAATCTGTAGCGGCGATGATTGGCGTGCCTAACAAAGAAAGTCTAGCCGCTAAAGCCGGCTTACTGACTTTCGATGTCGTCGACTCTATTAATGGTGTTGAAGTCACTTACTGGCGACAAATAGAACCTTTATTAAATAAATTTAAAAATATAAGCCCGCTAAAACTTTCAATTCGTAGTTTTGATATCGATACAAAAAAACAAGTAAAGCGCGATATATCAATTTCTCTATTATCTTTGAATGATAGTACTTCTTTATTGCAGCAATTGGGCATCGTTCGCTCAGATTTATTTTTACTTGAGATTCGATCAAAATCTCCGGCGGATTTGGTTGGCCTTAAAAAAGGGGATCTTGTTGTCAAATTAAATGGACATAATGTTCAAACCTGGCAAACAGTTCTTGATGAAGTAAAATCTTTTTCTCCTGAGCAAGAACATTTGCAGATGGTCATACTTCGTGATGGGTCTGAAAAAACGTTTTCAGTTAAGCCTGAGCAAATTGATCTACCCAACGAGTCTGGCGCGACCGAAACACGCTACGCCATTGGTGTAGTGCCAGCGATACTTTCTGCGCAAAACTCACCATATTTTCAACGCACATTAAACCCGCTAGTAGCGCTCGCTGGCGGAGTCGAGCAGTCATGGGTTTGGACTAAACTAATTTCAATCAGCCTTGTTCGTCTTGTGCAAAACGAAGTATCTGCACGCAATATAGGCGGTATTATCACTATTGGGCGAGTCGCTAGCAAATCGTTTGAAGTCGGGCTTGTTGCTTTTTTGAAAATGATGGCAATAATTTCTATAAATTTATTTTTACTAAATCTATTGCCAGTACCGGTTCTCGACGGCGGGCATCTCGTGTTTTTTTCTATTGAAGCTTTAAAGGGGACGCCTCTCAGCTTTAAGAAACTTGAAATTGCTCAGCAAGTCGGCCTTGTACTACTTCTTAGTTTAATGTTATTTGCCCTATTTAATGATATCACACATCTTATTTCGTCTTGGTAATTTATTGTGCTTACGCTGGCTATTGATACTGTCTCTACCCAAGGGAGTTTAGCACTTATTCGCGATCGTGAAATTATTGCTTCGCAAACGTGGGCAAAAGCTAGCTCTCACAGTGAAACTATTACTGCTGCATTTCACGAATTACTTAGTAAAAATAATTTGTCATCAAACCAGTTAACTCGACTTGCAGTAAATGTTGGCCCTGGCAGCTTTACTGGCATTCGCGTTGGGGTTACATTTGCTCGAACGCTTTCTTACTCATACCAACTGCCTATTTTTGCACTTAACGGACTTCATCTTCTTGCAAGTCAACCCGCCGTAAAATCTCATTCTATTTTGCGAGTTGCGCAGTATGCTTTTAGAAATTTAATTTATACTGCTGAGTACAGTTTAGACCATGGTCTAGTTAAAGAAACTCAGTCACCTAGAGCGGTCACTATAACTGCACTCGAACTATTGATTGATCGTGATATACTGGTCGTTGGTACTGGCTATAACTCGCTTTTATCTCACTGTTCGCACGATTTGCGCGCTAAAATGATTCGCGACCCTAGTGCACGTGACTACTCTGAGGCGATAGATTTTTTATATACATCGGCAATAGATAAAAGTCCTCCTGGACTAACTGATTGGATTCACACAATTCCCCTTTATATTCGCGCATCAGAAGCCGAAGAGAAGTTGAATAGCGGGATCATAAAATCCCATTAGTAATTTTTTAGGGAAGTTAGTGTGACTATAACTCCATTGCATCACGTTGAACGAGGATCATCAAAGGCTCAGTCTATTCTTGTCGCGGTCGGAGGCGGTAAGGGCGGCATCGGTAAATCTTTTATCACTTCAAATCTTGGAATTTTTTTGGCCAATATGGGTTTTAACACAATTATTATTGATCTCGACTTGGGCGCGCCAAATCTTCACACTTGCCTAGGTGAAAAACCTCCAACTGCGACTTTTCATGATTATTTGTCTGGTAAAATAGACTCCCTAGATAAAGTTGCTGTAGCAACGCAATTTCCCAAACTACGACTCATCTCTGGCGCTAACGATCATAAAGAACTAGCTAATATATCTGTTCAAGAACAAAGTCGCCTAATGTCAGCCCTTTATAATCTAAAATCTGATTTCACCATTTTAGATCTTAGCGCAGGCACTCATACCTCTACTCTAGATTTTTTCTTAATGGCTCAGCGCCATTTGGTAACGCTTACTCCTGACCCAACAAGTGTTGAAAACGTCTACCGCTTTATGAAGGCAACTTATTTTCGCCGTATTAAGCGGTTTGAGCAGCAGCTAAACCTAGACTCATTAATCTTTGATTTAATGAGTAATCAAGATAAGCACAAAATAAAAGTCCCATCTGATCTTTTAGCCGCTATTTGCGCCGTTGACCCATGGCGCGGCATGCAGTTATCCGAAAAAATGAATTATCTTCACTTCGAACTTATTGTAAATCAGACTCGCGGCTCAAAGGATCTTCAACTAGCTCGCTCAATAGAGTCAGTAAGCCGCAAGTATTTTGGATTACCCGTAACGCTACTTGGTCACATTGATTATGACAATGCGGTGTGGCATGCGCTACGTAAGCGCCGCCCAATTACCTTAGAATTTCCGAACAGTGCGCTTTACGCCCAGCTTCTTAGTATTGCTAGAGATTTGGCAAGTCCACACCTGAAAAAAGCTGTGATATGATCTTGCAAATATGAGTTCGAGAAATATGATGCAAAATTATTATCAGGTTTTAGAAGTTTCACCGAATGTTCCTCAACATGAATTGCTCGCTGCATATCAACGAGCAAAAGAAACCTATTCTCCTGGCAGTCCCGCTTTATATACAATGTTTACAGAAGAAGAGGCTCGCGAAATTCGTAATCTGGTAGAAGAGGCTTTCTTAGTTCTCGGAAATCCGGCAAAAAGAAAAGAATACGATGGCAAGTTAACAAAGAAAAACCATCAGCCAACATCTAAGGATCTGCCTGATTTCACGCCAACAAGCACCAAATCAATTCGCCAAGATAGGACCGTTTCTGTTTCACCACAATCTTATGACGAGCTCGTTATGTCCGCCAGCGGTAAAGTACCTGAAGGCTTCGCTAAAAGCCGACTTAGCGTTTATGAGCTTAAGCCCGAGGTTGAACACGAGATTTCTCAGCAAAAAGATTTTAATGGCGCCTTTCTACGAAAGGTTCGCCAATATAAAAATATTAATATCGATTTATTAAGCAAAGAAACTCGTATAAGCAGAAGTTATCTTAACGCTCTTGAATCTGATGATTTCGAAGCATTACCCGCTCCAGTTTTCTTGCGCGGCTTTGTCATACAAGTAGCTAAGGTATTGGGGCTTAATGAAAATATCGTCTCTAGCTCTTATATGTCGAGGATTAAAAGGGAGAGCTAAATTACATACAATAAATTTGTGTTCACTATTACTGAAGATTTGGTCGGGCTTCGTATTGATAAGGCCCTCTCAACACACCCCAAAATTGATAGTCGCTCTCACGCCACAAGTTTAATTGATCGCGGCCTCGTAACTCTTGCTGAACGTAATATAAAACCAGCACATCGCACAAGTCTTGGCGAAGAATTTGTCGTCTATTCAGCAGATGCGATAAGTTCACAACTTGTACCTTATGACTTTAAATTAGATGTTGTTTACGAGGACGATCATCTTATTGTTGTCAATAAGCCCTCTGGGCTTGTCGTGCACCCGGCAGTGGGTCACCACCAAGACACTCTAGTCAATGCACTATTATACCATACAAAAAATTTAGCCTCTGACGCTGATCCCGCGCGCCCTGGCATTGTACACAGAATAGATAAAGATACGAGCGGGCTTTTGGTTGTCGCTAAACAAGATTCTGCCTTGCGTGCCCTTGCACGACAATTTAAAAAAAAAGAAGTACACAGAATTTACTGGGCAGTAACTTATGGAAAGTTTAACTCTCTTTCAGGAACAATCACTTCATATATGCGTAGACATCCCACAGACAGAAAAAAATTTGCTTCTGAAAAAATAAATTCTGGCGCAATACCGAAAGGTAAACTTGCTATCACTCACTACAAAACTATTAAAATTCACCCCTCGGGACTCTCTCTGGTGAATTGTCAGCTAGAAACTGGCCGCACCCATCAAATACGCGTTCATCTATCTGAACATGGTAACCCAATCGTAGGAGATCCTTTTTATTGCACAAGCCACCGTATAAAAAAAGTTACCTCAAATTCAACAAGAAAAGTTATTGAGTCTGTACCGCATCTTATGCTTCATGCTGCAGAGTTAGGATTTAATCACCCGACAACAGGCAAGTTACTTATTTTTCGAGCCCCATGGCCACAAGAACTATCTTGCATACTTGAAGAACTAGGATTTTCATGAATTTCACCGCCGTGACTCATGGTAACGAACTTATTGGTTTTGAATGTAAGATAGGTACTAATTTATTTTTTTTTGGCACTAAAGAAAGCTCGTTCGATAATTTAGGCGAATACTATCCCGCCCTACAATTTCACGAGATTAAACAAGTCCATGGCGACATGGTTATCTTAGCCAGATCACCTGGACCTGCGACTGACGCTGACGCTCATTGGACACCCCAATTAAACCATGCCCCCGTTATTGCAACGGCTGATTGTATTCCAGTACTGCTTTCTCACCCAGATTTCGTTTGCTCAATACATGCCGGGTGGCGTGGTATTCAAAATGAAATTGTTCTAAAAACCATACGCTTTTTGCTTAATAAATTTAACAAAATAAAGCCGACTATCGCGTTGTTTGGTCCGCATATTCATAAAAATAGCTTTGAAGTAGACCTAGGCCTAGCTCAAGTGTTTCGCCAGCTACAAAGCTCTTACGGAGAAAAAAATCCCCTTATTGTTGAAGAATCTTGCATCGCGAATAAGGCCCATATCGATTTAGGTTTAATCTTGCGCTGCCAACTTCAGCTGGCTGGATTATTGCCCGATCAAATTTTTGAATTTTCTGCGGATACAAAATTGGACGTGCGCTTTGCTTCATTTCGTCGCGAAAAGTCACAAGCCAGTAGAAATTTTAGTTTTGTAGCTCGACTCAGAAGTTGAATCTGTTTAAACTGTGTTTGATGAGCCTTATAAAAAGCTGGGGAATAACCGGGTTTATTGTAGCAATTTTATTCGCATTTTCTGTGTCGCTATTTTTTAGTACTGATGCACGCAAAAAAATACGGCACGCCTTCTCCAGGCCTGAAAGAGTAATTCTATCTGTGGCCACAGGCAAAATTCTGCCTAATTCTGCAGATGGCAAGGTTGTAAAACTAATGACGCCAGACGGAATTGCTTTAGAAATTTATGGCCCCATTAAAGACAATATTCAGCCACTTATCGATCGAATATTGCTACGCGATAAGTACGACGGCTATTTTCAATTTAAAGGGCGCGCGGCAAACCTTGCGCTAAAAGATATGAATAATGACGACATATTCGAAGTTATAGCGCCATCTTATGACAGCTCGCTGACGCCTCACCTCAATATTTTTAAGTATGATGGAGACTCTTCAAGCTTTCAGCCGTATATTGAGTAATATTTACACTTAACTAGTTTTGACGCTTTGCGCGTGGACATGCTAGAGATAGTGTTTACGTCGCTTGTTTCCCGTAAGGAGCACTTTATGAAGCAAAATAAAATTTATTTTTTTCTCTTAACATTTTTTCTCGCCTTAAGCTATTTGTCCGCCTGTACCAATGGTAGCTCAAGTGTAATAAACAAAAATCTATACTGTGCTCATGATTATAACCCTATAAAGATTGAAAGCGATAATTCCTATAACGGCAAAGTTAGAGTCAAACCCGGAGAACCATTTGTCCCTCAGGTTGGGACCTATACGTATCAAAAGTCTGAGGTATATTACCATGACACTACTCAAGATATAAAAATTCACCTTATGGAATTTAATGATAAAGCCGGTGTTGCATCAAAAAATATAGTCTGTGTCGGCGGTAAAGGCATAAGCCCATCTATGTCACCAATCTCTTTTTCAGTTCCTGTAGTTTCTGACATTAAAATTATCGATGAATCTCATACTAAAATAAAAACACGTCTTTACCAATTTAACGTTCAAAATATTCCTAATGAGCCGTGGCTCAGCTTTAGCGTATCTGAGCAAGAAACAGATTACATTGATGGTTCACCACAAGATATTTATAATGGCATCGCAGATGTTGATCAGTTTTATTTTATGACCTTAAAAACATCGCCCGTGTCGCATCAACTTGCCGCATACCTTAAAAACTCTATGCAAGATCAAAAATCTGGCATAGAACTAGATATATCTATTCGAACCTCAGTATATTATAAGGTTGCTACTTCTGAGAAGTTTTCTTCTCTTTAAGATCGCGCCATGATTTTCCGACGCGCATCTTTCTGTCTAACTGATATTTTTCAACTGACTTTGCGTGTTGCTCGTACGATTCAGAAAACATATGAGTGCCATCATTGCGACTAACAAAATAAAGATATTCAGTGTCTACCGGGCTCACTGCCGCCAGCAAAGCCTCTTTGCCCGGGTTCGCGATCGGGCCGATTGGTAGTGCCCTGACTGTATATGTATTATATGGCGTCGGCTGTACAATGTCTGCCTTTGTAAGGTTTTTCTTTGTTTCATTAGTTATAGATAAAATGCCATAGATTATTGTCGGATCTGATTGCAACCTCATGCCTTTTTTTAATCGATTGTGAAATACTGATGAAATAATCTGCCTTTCATCGGGCGCTCCTGTCTCTTTTTCAATTATACTTGCTAGAATTACTTGTTCATGAACGGGCATGCTAATTTTTGCCGAAGCATTGATCTTGGCAAGATTGTCTTGAAAAAAATCATACATACGACGTATTAAAGTTTCCATACTTGTGTATTTTGTAAGCATATAAGTTTCAGGATATAAATAACCTTCTAGGGTGGGTATATTCTCACCAGTTAATTGCCTGATGAATTTCTGATCTTTACTTAGAGAGAAAAAAATATCTCCCCGCCCCCCCCACATTCTATTTAATTGATCACGAATTTCATAAATATTTTCGCCTTCCCGTACCGTCAAAGGATACACAATGCTCTGACCCGAGGTTATAGAGTTAAGGACTTCTCGCGGTCGCATATCGGTGTAAAGACGATATTCACCGATTTTTACACGCGTGGTCTGGCGCATGAATTTAGCTAATATACTAAACATCATAGCATTTTTCACAATTCCTTTTTTCTCGAGATCGCTTGCTACATAATTAAAGGCCATACCACTTGGGATTTCATAAATAACTTCGCTATGTTCTTTTTGCGCAGGCGCTGAAATAAACGCAATAATTTGCCAGGACGCAAGAATACCCGCCACACCCAACCCTACAATTAGAAAAACAAAAACCTTTTTCATAGCAAAAAATCCGCCCCTATTTAAAGTTATAACTAATTCCCGGGAGTAGTTTAGATTTATCGTGCGCACCCATGTCTTCTAAACACGAAACTGGCGTTGCACAATATTGAATAGCAAAGTGACCAGATGGGCGGTCATTGCCAGATTTACCCAACCCACCAAATGGCAGCCGAGAGCTCGCTCCATTTGTTGTGCGATTCCAGTAAAGAAGGCCAACTCTGGCATCAAGTAAAATTTTTTCGTAAATAGCTTGATCCTTCGTAAAAATGGCACCAGCCAAACCAAAGCCACCAGCATTCATAATTTCAATTGCCTGTTCGATTTCATCAACCATATAAACAGCAACGTTGGGCCCAAAAATCTCATTTTTTTGATATACCGATTCTTTGTTATACTGACTTACTAGATTTATTGATGGGGTTACGTAATACCCTTCCCTACCCACATCAACTGTTTTACCACGCATTAAACTTTCTGCCCCTTCACGCTTTGCAATTTCTTGAAAACGTAAGTATTTTTCTACGGAACTGTGGCTTATAAGTGGCCCCATAAAAACATTTTCAGACCAGTGGCCGATACTTAATTTCTTTGCCGTCTCGTGAAAATTATCAAGAAATTTATCTCGTATCTTTTTGTGTATTATCACTTTGCTAGTACAAGAACATCTTTGGCCAGTAGTCATATATGCCCCAATTATTGTCTCATATATTGCCTTCTCAAGATCAGCGTCTTCCCATATAATAGAAGAGTTTTTTCCACCCATTTCTAGAGCTAAAATCTTCCAATAGTGGTCAAGTGTGTCTTGTTTAATTTTAAGGCCAACTTCATATGAACCGGTAAAAAGAATGCCATCAACATTTTCGTTTTGCACAAGGCGGCTGCCGATCTCAGACTGGCCCTGTACCATATTGAAAACTCCGCTCGGAAATCCAGCCTGATGAAAAAATTCAGTCAATAATTGCCCCACCCCAGGAGTTTTATCTGATGGCTTAAACACTATCGTGTTGCCGGCAATAAGCGCCGGTATAATATGACCGTTAGGTAAGTGTGCCGGAAAATTAAACGGCCCAATAACCGCCATTACCCCGCGCGGCCGATAGCGAATATAACCGTCTATTCCCGGCAGAGCCGCCGTAACTTTCTCGTCTGCAATAAGTTTAAGCGAATGCTCTAATGTTACATCTATTTTACCTGCAAGTGCCGCCGCTTCAGTTTTACTCTCCCAAAGTGGCTTACCCGTTTCTCGTGATATAATTTCGGCCATTTCTAATGAGCGGTCTTGAAAAACTTTTTTTAATCTCATCAGGTAATTTTTTCTGGTCTCTAAAGTTGTTTTTCTCCAATCCTGAAAAGCTTTTTTTGCAGATATACACGCTGCTTCAACATGTTGATTCTGCGATTTTGCCTCAAACACCTTATCTTTCAAATCTGCTGGAGAATGTATT
>Ga0154799_1074_pt11 | contig 16059 bp, 15 predicted proteins | sample Rifle2008BG16ft_FD_105807 | JGI IMG/M metagenome (GOLD analysis project Ga0154799, IMG submission 105807) | Bdellovibrionales bacterium RBG_16_40_8 | reverse complement strand
ATATGAAAGTTTTCGTCTTCAATGTAGCCTTCAAGTTGAATAACTTCCATACGGTCAAGAAGCGGTCGCGGCACTGGATGCAGTGAGTTCGCGGTAGTAATAAACATCACCTGCGAAAGATCGTAATCTACTTCTAAATAATGATCTTGAAAATTACAGTTTTGTTCAGGGTCAAGCACTTCAAGAAGCGCCGAGCTTGGGTCGCCACGAAAATCCATACTCATTTTATCTATTTCATCGAGCAGAATAAGCGGGTTGCCATACTCACTTTTACGCATAGATTGAATAATCTTGCCGGGCATTGCGCCTACATATGTTTTGCGGTGACCACGAATCTCAGCCTCGTCGCGCACACCACCTAAAGAAATTCTTGCAAACGGTCTATTAAGTGATCTTGCAATCGATCTTGCTAAAGAGGTTTTGCCAACACCTGGGGGGCCCACTAAACAAAGAATCGGTCCACGTAATTTATTATTAAGAGACTGCACCGATAAATGCTCAAGAATTCTATCTTTGACTTTTTCAAGCCCCCAGTGATCTTCATCGAGAATTCTTTTGGCCTCTTCGATGTCATGTTTTTCTTTTACGTAATTGACCCACGGTAAGTCTAACATCCAGTCAATATAGTTTCTGACCACAGCGGCTTCTGCAGACATTGGCGACATCATTTTAAGTTTTTTAATTTCTTTACGAACCTTTTTCTTCGCATCGTCAGACATTTTCTTTTCTTCAAGGCGTTCACTTAACTCTTCAATCTCTGCCTGATAGTCGTCTTTTTCTCCGAGTTCTTTTTGAATGGCCTGCATTTGCTCGTTAAGATAATATTCTTTTTGCGAACGCTCCATTTGCTTTTTTACGCGCCCGCGAATTTTTCTTTCGACCTCAAGAATTTCAATTTCTCCGGTCATTAGATTTAAAAGCTCTTCAAGGCGCTTACCGGGGTCTGGAGTCTCAAGAATTTTTTGTTTATCTTCAAGTTTCAAATTGAGTTGCGCTACGATAATATCACCCAGTTCCCCAATTTCTTCGATCGTAGACACGCGCATTAATATTTCTGGAGGAATTCTCTTATTTAATTTTACGTAAGTTTCAAAAGTAGTCTTGATAGATCTAAGTAACGCGCGGGCCTCAGTCATATTTTCGACAATTTCTTTCATTTCTTCAACTTCGACGATGAAAAAGCCTTCTTGCTGTACATAATTTTTAATTGCCGCACGTTTTTTGCCCTCGACAAGAACTTTAACTGTTCCGTCGGGTAGTCGTAAAAGTTGAATAATTGTGCCTATAGTGCCAATTTTAAATATTTCTTCAGGTTGGGGCGCATTCGATTTTGGGTCTCGTTGTGCCGACAATAAGATATCTGTCTGCTTTGTCATTGCTTCTTCGAGCGCATTAATGCTTTTTTCTCTTCCAACGAAAAGCGGCATCATCATGTGCGGAAAAATAATAAGATCGCGCAATGGCAGTAGTGGTAGTTTTTGGGTACTATTTACGCTCATGACTTTTCCCTCCACAACAATTGGTCAGCTATTAATTTTGGTGGGCTACCACTTTAAAGTCGCGAATGCAGCTCTAGGCGCTTTCTGCAGAATCGCTAGACGATCCTGATGCGCCCGATGTCTGCTGTGCCATCTCACGATCAGTGCGGTAAACCAACTGCGGCTTTTCTCTGCCGAGAATAACCGCTTCATTGATTATACATTCTTTTACGTTACCCTTGGAAGGAATTTCGTACATGACGTCTAGCATGGCATTTTCGATAACACTACGTAAGCCTCGAGCACCAGTATTTCGCTTGATCGCGTCTCTGGCTATGGCTCGCAGGGCCTCATCGGTGAATTTAAGTTCACAATTTTCATATTCTAATAGTTTTTTATATTGTTTTGTAAGTGCATTTTTTGGTTTTACAAGTATATCAACAAGTACATCTTCAGAAAGCGCGTCTAGCACTGCTACAACAGGTAAGCGGCCAATAAATTCTGGTATTAAACCATAGCGTACTAGGTCATCTGGCTCGACTTTTTTTAGAAGATTTTCGCCAGCCGCCATTTTCTCATGTTTTGTTTTAATTTCGGCGTTAATGCCAAGACTTCGGCTGGTCATTCGATTTTCTATTACTTTGTCTAAGCCGACAAACGCCCCGCCCAGAATAAAAAGAATATTAGAAGTATTGACTTGAATAAATTCTTGTTGTGGATGCTTTCTGCCGCCCTTCGGAGGCAGATTAGCCACAGTACCCTCTAATATTTTTAACAGCGCCTGCTGCACGCCCTCGCCACTTACATCGCGAGTGATTGATGGGTTTTCAGATTTACGCGAAATTTTGTCAATTTCATCAATGTAAATTACGCCTTTTTGGCAGCGCTCAACATCGTAATCTGAAGCCTGTAGAAGATTAAGCACAACGTTTTCAACGTCTTCACCTACGTAACCAGCTTCAGTGAGTGCCGTGGCGTCTGACATTGCAAACGGAACATTTAAAATCTTGGCTATTGTTTGCGCTAAAAGTGTTTTGCCTGACCCAGTTGGACCAATAAGAAGAATATTTGATTTAGCGATTTCTACATCGTCTTTCTTTTTTACTTTAGCATTGTTAATTCGCTTGTAATGATTGTGTACTGCAACGGCCAAGGTCTTTTTAGCACTTTCTTGTCCAATAACGTAATCTTCTAAAAATGCTTTTATGTCGACAGGGCGCGGGACTTTAAGGTTATGTTTAACGGTGTCCTCGCGTTCTTTCTCCTCAACAATAATGTCATTGCAAAGATCGATACACTCGTCGCAGATATATACCCCCGGCCCAGCTATCAGTTTTTTAACTTCTTTCTGGCTTTTGCCGCAAAAACTGCAACAAAGATTTCCCGGAGATCCTATGTTTTTATTCATTAAACAACCCTAACCTCTCATTTCGTGTTTTTTGCTCGGCGGCTAGCGACGACTTCGTCTACAATACCAAATTCTTTGGCCTCTTCAGCACTCATGTAGTTATCACGATCTGTCGCTTTGGTCATCACATCAAAGTTTTGCCCGGTGTGTGTTACTAAGATTTCTGTAAGTTTATTTTTAGTTCTTATCATTTCTTTTGCATGAATTTCAATGTCACTTGCTTGCCCCTGAATACCGTGACCCACAATAAGTGGCTGGTGAATTAATACGCGAGAATTTGGCAGAATATATCTTTTTCCTTTGTTTCCTGCAGCGAGTAACAACGCGCCCATACTCGCGGCCATTCCGATACACACAGTACTTACATCACATTTAACAAACTGCATGATGTCATAAATAGCTAATCCAGCGCTGACGCTCCCTCCAGGAGAGTTAATGTAAAGCGAAATGTCCTTTTCTGGATTTTCCATCTCTAAAAAAAGCATTTGCGCAATAAGCACATTAGCCACATCTTCAGTTACGGGAGTTCCAAGCAAAATAATACGATCTTTTAACAATCTTGAATAAATATCGTAACTACGCTCACCCCGCGAGGTCTGTTCTATGACAATAGGCACGAGCGCATTAACAAACTGACCTTCTTTTGCCACATAAACCCCCATTTATAATATACACACCACAGCACAATACTGAGGCCTGTTTCTTAATTGGCAATACCCTTCTCGGGATGTTAGCGAAAAGCCTTTATCATTTCGACTCTATGTGCTATGCGATTTTTCACAATTTAATTATAAAGGGGTACCACAGTGATTCAAATTCAAACAAAACTCCAAGCAAAACGTATTGCAGACATTAAAGATAAAATTTCGACTTTAGTCGTATTTGTTCATAAAAAAGGTAAAAAAACCGAGGCGATGGGGGCAACAGCGCACATTGCCGATCTGCTTGATAATGCGCTTGTAGAGGGAATGTCTTTTAGCGACCTTAAAAAAGGGATTTTTTTACGCGGCGCAGGAGAGGCGCAATTTAATAACGTACTTCTAGTTGGTCTTGATGAAAAATTTAAAGATCTTGAGGACGTTCGTCGTATAGCCGCCACAATTTATCAGTTAATGAAAACAAACAAGTCTCGCTCATCTGGAATTGTGTTTGATGGGCTTATTAAGGGGTTTAAAAACTCCACCGAGGTGGCGCGCGCCTTTACTGAAGGAGTTTTGCTAGCGGCCTATAAATTTGATTCTTATAAAACGAAAAAGACAAAAGACAAAAAAGATACAGAAAACAATGCGCCAGATTTCAAAGTTGATTCTATTGATTTTTTACTTTCTGCTAAGACAAAACAAGCCGGTGTTTCTGACGGTATAAAAGCTGGGCAAATTATTGCAGAGTGCGTGAATTTTTCGCGTAAACTCGGCGATACTCCTGGCAATTTAATGACTCCTGAGATATTGGCGCACGAAGCGCAAGAGGCCGCTAAAGGGACAAAACTTAAAGTCACTGTATGGAACAAAGAAAAAATTAAAAAAGAACGATTTGGCGGTTTGCTGGGCGTTTCACTTGGTAGTGCAGTTGACCCCAGGTTTATTATTCTTGAGTACAATGGCGCCGCTAAAAGTAAAAAACCCGTTTGTTTTGTGGGCAAGGGGCTTACGTTTGACTCAGGTGGCATAAGCATTAAGCCCTCAAATAGTATGGAGGAAATGAAGTTTGATAAATGTGGTGGAGCCAATGTTATTGGCGCAATTCTAGCTATCGCAAAGCTGAAACTAAAAATCAATGTTATAGGGTATGTACCTTCTACAGAAAATATGCCTGGTCCGCTTGCTAACAAGCCTGGCGATATTCTTGTCGCGCGAAACGGTAAAACAGTTGAAGTCGATAATACCGATGCTGAGGGTCGACTTATTTTAATGGATGCACTTTCTTATGCTTCTGAACAAAAACCGGCAGTTATATTTGATGCGGCTACATTAACGGGAGCTTGTGTTGTTGCGCTAGGCAATAGTTATACCGGTTGTTTCACCCGCGATAAAAAAATTCGCCAAAAAATTTCACAAGCCGCAGAAAAATCTGGAGAGGCCGTGTGGCATATGCCAATTAACGACAATTTTGTAGAAGACATGAAAGGTACGTACGCTGACTTAAATAACATATCTTCATTCAAAGGGGCCGGAGCTTCTACTGCCGCCGCATTTTTAGAACAGTTTGTTGAAAAGGGTATACCATGGGCCCATTTTGATATCGCAGGCACTGCGTGGCATGTGGGCAATCGTTTAAATTATTGCCCGAAAAAAGGTGCGTCTGGGGCTATAATTCGTACCTTTGTCGAGCTTGCTAAACTTTATGCATAATGTTTGCCGATGAGAAAGCATGTTCGAGCAAAACAAGGTGAAAGCCGTTATTCTCGCAATGAGTTTTATTATTTTTTGCGCCTTAGCGTTTCGTGCTGGTTATAATCTTGTAGACTTGTCAGAAGGTAGAGCTCCAGCGGCTATTGATATAGAACAAGACAATTTAATTAATAGAGTAAAGGTCATATTGGGGGGCGGGGCTTCAGGTATTGGGCTAGGTAACTTCAGATTGCGTAACGATATTGGACAATTAGTCGACGCCTGTGAAATATATAACGAAATTGAGATGACTTTTTACGCCGGCGATATGGCCGTTAGTGGCGATCCTCCACAAATGATTGTGGGCGGCCCATGCCTAACGGCTGATGACACCAACCTAATTGCTCCAATAATGATTCCGTACGCGAAAATTTTACCTCTTGCGGTTCACGACACTGAGCTTGTAGGCCTTGATAATGCTGCAATTAAAGTGTCGTTTCGCAACATTAGCGATTCGTGGCCTCGAGTATGGGTTTTACAAGAGGTTAAAATTACAAGCCCAAGCGCTGAGGCGATTCGGGCCGATAGCGACGATATAAGGCGTGTTCTCGGCCAGTTGCCTTCTCTTAAGTGGCAATAAAATTTTATTATGACCGGTAGCGCGTCACGTTAATTTCTCAAGAGGCCAACAAGTTCGTTACTCAAGAGTTGACTCGTCCAACGCTCTTCGTTAATCCTCATTCCGCAAATAATACTAACAGCTTATACAAAAAAGGATAACTGCATGTTTACAAAAGTCTTTGCCAGTATTCTCGGTACTTTTGTTTTAGGTTCTATATTCACAAGCATAGCCTACGCAGGCGAAGCCGATTTGGTATTACCAGATCTAAACGCAACATTTCATGTTTTTGGCTCAGACGTTACCGGAACTTCAATATTAAAATTATCAATTTTTATAGCGCTGGCCGGAGCCATCTTTGGGCTAATTGAATTTACTCGAGTTCGCGCTTTACCAGTTTATAAATCAATGAGTGAAGTATCTAACCTTATATACGAGACCTGCAAAACGTATATGATTACTCAAGGCAAATTTCTTATCGTGCTTGAATGCTTAATCGGTGCTTGTATTGTTTATTATTTTGCATTTTTGCAAAGCATGGCTATCGGTAAGGTTTTACTTATTTTATTTTGGTCTATATTGGGCATTCTTGGCTCCTATGGCGTAGCTTGGTTTGGTATTCGTATTAATACCTACGCCAACAGTCGTACGGCTTTTGCTTCACTTGCAGGCAAACCATTTAGTGTTATGTCGATACCGCTTCAATCAGGAATGTCTATAGGGGTACTTCTTATCTGTGTTGAACTTGTTATGATGATTGCTATTTTGCTACTAGTTTCTAAAGAAAATGCCGGAGCCTGCTTTGTGGGTTTTGCTATAGGCGAATCTCTTGGCGCTTCTGCTCTACGTATTTGTGGCGGTATTTTCACAAAAATAGCTGACATTGCCTCTGACCTTATGAAAATTGTCTTTAATATTAAAGAAGATGATGCAAGAAACCCAGGCGTAATTGCTGATTGTACCGGTGATAACGCCGGCGATTCAGTTGGCCCGACAGCTGACGGGTTTGAAACTTATGGTGTGACTGGTGTTGCGTTAATAAGTTTTATTATACTGGCAGTTGGCATGAGCCATAACACGTCAGGAACGCTCTCTCTCACTGCTGGCGGTGAGATTTTACAGGCTAAATTTATAGTTTGGATTTTCGCTATGCGTGCACTTATGGTTGTAACCTCTATTGGGTCTTATTGGATAAACGGCATGATCTCTAAGTCGATGTACGGTAAAGTTGATCATTTTGATTTCGAGGCTCCGCTAACTACGCTCGTATGGTTGACCTCTATTGTTTCTATTATTGTTACTTACGCCGTAAGTAATCTTCTCCTCGCAGATTTAGGCGATCTTTGGTGGAAGTTGTCTACCATCATAAGCTGCGGCACAATAGCAGCGGCAGTAATACCAGAACTTACAAAGATTTTTACATCAGCAAAATCTATTCACGTAAGTGAAATTGTGGCAGCATCGCGCGAAGGCGGTGCCTCGCTTACTATATTATCAGGTTTAGTGGCCGGTAATTTTTCTGCTTTTTGGAAGGGTATGACAATAGTGGGACTTATGCTTATAGCCTATTTTACAAGTCAGCTGGGGCTTGATGCGTTTATGGCCTATCCCGCAGTATTTGCGTTTGGTCTTGTAGCTTTCGGATTTTTGGGTATGGGCCCAGTAACAATAGCTGTCGATAGTTATGGTCCCGTTACCGATAATGCCCAATCAATATTCGAACTTTCGCAGATCGAACAAGATAAGTCAGCGGTGGCCAGTATACAAAAAGAGTTTGGTTTCACCCCTGATTTTAAAAAAGGTAAAGAGTATCTTGAAGAAAATGATTCTGCCGGTAACACCTTTAAGGCTACTGCAAAACCAGTGCTTATCGGCACTGCGGTTATTGGTGCAACCACGATGATTTTTTCAATTATTTTACTTATGCAGATTAAGCTAGATTTAATGGATCCTCGTGTGTTGCTGGGCTTGATTACAGGTGGTGCTGTGATCTACTGGTTTACCGGAGCATCGATTCAAGCGGTGACGGCTGGTGCCTATCGTGCGGTTGAGTATATTAAGGCACACATTCGTTTAGATTCGTCAGAAAAGGCATCTCTTGAATCATCGAAAGAAGTGGTTCATATATGTACTCGCTACGCACAAAACGGAATGGTAAATATTTTTGCAGTGATTTTTACCTTCACGCTAGCCTTTGCTTGTTTTGACGCGACATTTTTTGCCAGCTATTTAATTTCGATAGCGGTATTTGGTCTTTATCAAGCTATGTTTATGGCTAATGCTGGTGGCGCATGGGATAACGCCAAAAAAGTTGTCGAAGTTGATCTTCGCGAAAAAGGCACACCCCTTCATGCGGCAACTATTGTTGGCGATACGGTGGGTGACCCATTCAAAGATACATCATCGGTAGCACTGAACCCGATTATAAAATTCACAACTCTATTTGGTCTTTTAGCTGTTGAAATAGCCCACTCAGCCAAAGAGAATGCTCTTTTGATTGGTATTGTTTTATTTATTGTGGGTCTATTTTTTGTATGGCGTTCGTTTTACGGCATGCGTATTAGTGCCAACACTACGCAAGAAGAAGTTACAGGCGCTAGAAGCAAAGCTACCACATGAAACAAAAACCATGGTGCTTAGTGCCGGTACGCCCAAATTCTAAAGCAAAGATAGATAAAGAAGATTACGCGCGTGTTATGAAACACACGTGGCGTATTTTAACCAAAGAATCTGGGCGCCAAAAAGTGGTTACAAATATTATTGATAATCGTGATCGCAACCGTCAGATCTCACTTGGGCAATTTCTGATGAAGCCAGTAAAAGGTAAAATGGTTTATCCAAGACGCTTTATGGAGGGGTTAGACTATCGTAAAGAAAATCTTGTGGTATGTACCATGCAAGAAAGACAGCGCATATTGCCACCTAGTCGCAACTACGGCACCTCTCGTTATAAAGGTGTTAGCTATATAACCAGTCGTAAGCGCTGGCGCGCAGCCATAAAACATAATGGGCATTCAATAACTCTTGGTCTTTTTAAGAACGAAGATGATGCGGCTAAGTCGTACAATCAAGCGGCCCTTAAGTTATTTGGTAAAGAGTCATACCAAAATCAAATTGCATCAACGAAGTCTCGTCGACGGCTTGATCGCAAAAGAAAATGAAACCATTTGATCCCAACAATGTTGAGGTCGAACTTAAGGGTTACCTCGATTGCGATGCTGAGCTAGTAGCTATAGCTCGCGAGTTTAAAATATTAGCACTTATTGAGTGGCCAAAAGTAGTACAAGATGAATTTTTGACTTCTTATTCTCAAGGCCAACCCAAAATACCAGTTATTGATTACCCGAAATATGACCATGCTGAGCCATTAGCAAAGCTTGAAAAAATAATTAAAGCAACCGACACCAAACACCCAGTTGCTCAGTATTTAAATCAAACGGCAAAAAGTTATTTTTCTGCTCATAAGTTGGTAGAAAATTTAAGTAAGCCCGAGATGTTGCAACATTCTTTAGATTTGTATGGTCGCCCAGGAGATAAAATTGCCGGAACGCAATTTACCAGCATTGATGCAGCAAATTTTTTTATCGAAACAGCTGCGCAGTTTAGCGAATATTTTAGTCTCGAAAATGAAGAAATTTGTATTCTAGCCGATACCATTAAAGATCAGCTAGATGGCGCCATAAAAAAAGTTATCACTGACGACAAGGTAGATGTTTTTATAGATGAAACACTAGTGCCCAAGGCCGCAGCAGGAGTATCGCGAGTGCGACTTCGTTCTGGTACATGTTTTTCTCCTTTTGATTTCAAACAACTTCTTGAACACGAGGTGTTTGTTCACACTCTTACTGCTTTAAACGGTAAGCACCAAAAATATTTGCAGACGCTGAGTCTTGGCTCGCCTCGTACAACGGCTGTGCAAGAGGGGTTAGCTACTTTTGCTGAACTAGTTACGGCATCGATCGATCTCAACCGACTAAAGCGAATTGCGCTCCGAGTGCTTGCTGTTGACATGGCACTTAACGGGGCGAATTTTATTGAGGTTTTCGAATATTTTTTAAATAACGGCCAAAATAAGATTGAAAGCTATAGTTCTACTCAGCGTATTTTTCGTGCAGGTGACCCCAAGGGTAAAATTGTTTTTACCAAAGACTGTGTTTATCTTGATGGTCTACTCCATACCCACTCTTTTTTTAGGTGGGCAATGAAGAATCAAAAATTGCACCTTTCACAAGTTATGTTTTCAGGGCGCTTAACTTTTGACGATGCTGAGATGCTTGCTCCATTTATGGAGTGTGGTCTAATCTTACAGCCTAAATATTTGCCGCCATGGTTATCACAAGTACCTGTACTAGGGGGCTATTTAGCATTCTCATTATTCGCAAACAAAATTAGCGTCAGCCACCTCAACAAAACCTTCGGGGCCACAGATACGCCGTAACCTTACCCCCAGTTTAATTAGATTTGAGATTAAATTAATCACGACAAAAATTTCTGCAGTGTCATTTTGCCTCCGAATTTACATGGTATAACTTTTGCTGCTCTCGACTAGTGTGGGTTGCGGCATGTGGGCATGCTGGCGCGAACGCACGTTACGCTATCTGTTGTGTATTTTAACACTAAAAAAGGGGAGGGGGCTTGTATGGAAGTTTCAGAAATCAGCTTGGGTAAAAAATTGGCGATCCTTGCGAAGTTAAGGGGGTTAACGCAAGAGCAAATTGCTAAATCCTGTTCTATGTCACGAATTTCAGTAAACAGATTTTTTCGCAGTCATACAGAAATTCGCGCTGGCGATTTGGGCGCTCTTCTAGGTACGCTCGGTATAAACCTAGAAAAGCTGGTAGATGACGCCATAAGGTACGCCGTAACTTCACCTCAAGGTTAAATATAACTGAATTTGACGCGCATGCGACACAAAAAGGTGCCTGGCACCTTTTGGTTCAGATCCGGGATCATTTGAATATATTCGGACAAAAAATTGTTTAGAACGCGTCTGATTTTGCGCTGGCGTTGGCATCATCCTTGAAATACAGTTTTTGTGAGGCAGCAAGTAACTAATAAGGAGGCCTTTAATGGCAACAGCATCAACGTCCACAAATTCTTCTGGTAAAGAAGTCGACAACGAAAAATCGAAAGCGCTCGAGTTAGCGCTGATTACGATCGAAAAGCAATTCGGCAAAGGTTCGATCATGAAGCTTGGCGGCGAGCAGACTCTGTTTGAGAATGTTCCAGCAGTTTCAACTGGAGCATTGAGTTTAGACATAGCTCTCGGAATTGGCGGTTTGCCTCGCGGTCGTATTGTAGAAATTTTTGGCCCAGAAAGTTCTGGTAAAACTACATTGGCGCTATCAACAATTGCGCAAGCACAAAAAGCTGGTGGTACAGCGGCATTTATCGATGCTGAGCACGCACTAGATGTGGGTTATGCACGCAAACTTGGAGTGAATACTAAAGACATGCTCATTTCTCAACCAGACACCGGTGAGCAGGCATTAGAAATTACAGAAACCTTAGTGCGCTCAGGGGCGATTGATATTCTAGTGATTGACTCAGTAGCAGCACTTACCCCACGCGCTGAGATTGAAGGCGAAATGGGTGATTCACACATGGGGCTGCAAGCGCGGCTCATGTCACAAGCTCTGCGTAAGCTAACCGCTGCTATTGCGCGTTCTAATACTTTGGTTATTTTTATCAATCAGATTCGCATGAAAATTGGAGTGATGTTTGGCAACCCTGAAACCACTACGGGTGGCAATGCGCTAAAGTTTTACGCCTCAGTTAGACTTGACGTGCGTCGCATCGGCGCGATCAAAGATGGTGAAGACGTAACTGGTTCTCGTACGACGGTAAAAGTAGTAAAAAATAAAATGGCGCCGCCATTTGCGAAGGTTGAATTTGATTTAATGTACGGTGATGGCATTTCTCTCGAGGGCGATGTGCTTGATCTTGGAGTAAAGTTCGAACTTATCGATAAATCGGGAACATGGTTTAGCGTTAATGGCGAGCGCATGGGTCAGGGGCGTGAGCAGGCCATCAGATTTTTGAAAGAAAATGCAAAACTTACGCAAAGTTTACGTGAGCAAATTTTAAATAAAACAATTCGCAAAGATAAAATTGCAAATGCCGCAGCGGCCGACAAAGTAGTGACGGCGCCTGCAAAGAAGCACTAAGCGAAGCTGCAAACTAATAAATATAGGCTAGAGTTACTTCAGTCTAAAAAAATATTATATTATAAATGATGAGCTAACCCCTGTAACAGGGGTTAGCTTTTTCAGTATTTAACGCACATGCGACACATAAAAGTGCCTGGCACCTTTGAACACAACCCAGTATAATTACTGATTTTAGTGACTAATTTAGAGATGAACTTAAATAAAAGAATAATACTCAGTGAAAATATTAGAAATCAATACTGAAAAGACATGGCGAGGCGGCGAGCGCCAGACCCTATTTACCGTAAAAGGTTTACTCAGCAGCGGCGTTAGTGCAGAACTTTTATGTCTTAAAAATTATCCCCTGTCTAAAAAGGCAAAACAGCTAAATGCCCCAGTGCACGAAGTGAAAAATAATATATCTGCAGCCCTGTTTCTTATGAAGCACGGTTCTAGATTTGATGTAATTCATGCGCAAACGGCTAAGGCGCAATCAATTGCCGTACTTACAAAGATATTTCATAAAAAGCCTGTTGTTTATACGAGACGTGTTGATTTTAGGCCAACAGGTAGTTTGGCAAAATTAAAATACAAAAAGACAGACCGAGTTGTTGCCATATCTTCAGCAATTAAAGAAGTACTAGAAAAATTGGGGGTTGCTAACGTAGACGTAATACCTTCTGTTATAGAGGCCATTAACTTAGATGGAGTTAGAGCTAGAAAACTTAAAGATGAACTTTTAATAGAAAATAAAAAGATTATTGCCACGGCGGCCGCACTAGTTGCGCATAAAGACCCTTTAACAATGGTAGAAGTAGTTCGTGAACTCTCAACGAAAAGAGATGACTTCGTTTTTTTACACTTTGGCGATGGAATATTGCGAAATGAAGTTACAGCAAAAATTGCCGAATATAAACTGCAGAACATTTATAAACTTATGGGATTTTATGAGGGCGTAGAAGATTTTTTCAGTATATTTGATGTCTTTGTGATGAGTTCTGAAGAAGAGGGCTTGGGCAGTAGTGTTCTAGATGCCTTTATCTACAAGGTGCCGGTAGTCTCAACAAATGCCGGGGGTTTAAAAGAAACGGTGACTGAAAGAGGGTTATTATGTCAGGTCAAAGATGCCAAATGACTAGCAAATTCAATAAGCAATATACTTAAAGACGATGTCTTACGCAGTCAGCTTGTCAGTAAGGCATACGATGATGTTAAAAAGAAATATTCGCTTAAGGATAATATTGAAAAATATATTAAAATGTTTAAAAATCTACCGTCTCAATATTAGGGCGCCTATCATCTACCAATTAACAATACTCTTGTTGGGTGATTGTAATGGTCTTGGTCGCTTATTCCGTATACTGAAAATCCGCTAATGCAGCGGACGGTAATATTAACCCAAAGTGTTGCTTGTTCTTGGAGAAGATGTTGATTTGCCGGTACGGACAGTGAGCGGCCATTACAAAATTGAATGGCGTAGCTTTGGATGTATGCGCCGTCGCCAAGAATTTTTAGACGAAATTGGCTAAACCCTAGTGGGAAGCCACGATCTCTAATTGATGAAAACATAAAATCATCAGAAATAAACGCATCGTCGGTTAGTAAAGTATATGCTATTAGTGAGGTGTTAGCCTCGAACCAGTAGGGTCGCATGCGATAAATTTCTGCGCTGATAGAAAGTCGCTCGCTCTCCCAGAATCGACGGCGTATATCTATTCGCTCGCGATGGCGGGAGTCTAATCTATCTTCACGGCGATTGTATGATGGGTCGTTACGACGATTAAGGCCTACATTTTGAAAGCCATCAATTCGGTGTTTTATCCAGTCACGTAGCTCATCGCTGGCAGCAAATACTTGGAGGGGAGAAGCTAACATACTGATTATTAAGATAAATCTACGCATAAGGGACTCTCCTGAAAACATAAATATAGGGCCAAAAACTAATATGACTCAAATAACGCGATGTATTATATATGAATTTCAGGAGATTTGAAATAGGTATGTAATTAAGAAATGGCCTGCGCCAAATTAATTATAGCGCAGGCTAAACTCTATTAACTCTACAAGCTTAGCGGTAAGCTTACGCCTAACATAAAGCCTTTGTAGTTTACGTCAGCATTATCTAAAACGGCAGTATCATCATTTTCATAGTTCATTGAAAAATATTCTAGGTTAATTGATACAAATGGCAAAGTGGTAAGCCCTACCCCTGCCTTAAAGCCATTACCCTTATATTTATAATCTACACCACCAGTCTCAGTAGAAAATTTAGATGAGAAAAAATATGTGCCAAAAAAACGTAACATTATTGGTAAATCAAATGAAACAAATGCCCCAAGATTTGTTAGCTTTGAGTCATCGCCATCTGTATCTAAAGATCCGCTCATGGCTTCAACGCCTGCGCCTAAAAGTAGAAAATCATAACCAAGTCTGCCCCCAAAAGCGGCGCCCTTAGTCGTGCTATCAACATCAAGGGTTGCGGTTATTGGAGTGTTAATTGTAACAGAACCACTATTTTTACCCGTCATATAGCCAAGGTATGGTTCTATTAAAATACCGGCAAAAGAATTTGCTGAAAAAGTAACGAGTGCGACAAATAATAAAAACTTAATACGCATAAAACCCCCATTGTTTGCTACAGGCTACACGTTAGCGACAAGGCAGACAAGTTTGCGAGTTATTTGTGAAGGCAGAGCGGCAAATACGTTGCCTTTAAATGCTAATCTCTTATATTGCCGAGCAATGGAATTATGCGAGGATATTTATACGCTGATTAATACGAAAGGCGAGTTACGTGATGAGGCTTGGGAGAATTCATTTCTTAAGTCGCTACCTAGTGCTAAATTGCGTGTACTTGATGAATCTCCGCGTACTGGCCCAGACGGCTGGCCATATTTAATGGTGGTTCTTGATGCAAGTGGCGATGAGTCTGCCAGCAAGGTACTTACTTGGTTGTCAGATAAAGGCATTGGTCTTGTGATTAATCCACAAAAAGAATCACCTGATTTTGTTTTATCTTACGGAATGGTCTGTAATTTTCGCGAACGGGGTAAATTTTTATCGCCGATAATAAATGAGATTACCGGCCAAGTGCAATTTTCTGCGGGCGAGAAAGTATATGCTGGGGAACCGAGTGAGGATTTTTTGCCAGGTTATTCAAGATCAATACTGCGCACTTTTTTTCAAGGCAATAAAATAGAAAAAATGAAGGTGCTTGTTGTTAGCCCAGATCAAAAACATTACGATCTTTGTTTTTCATTAGAGGCATTTGGCCTACTTGAAGAAAAAGACCACAATAGAATTCTTGAATCGATTGCATGGTTTTTACCTTCTCACTACTCAATCGTTTTGATTAGTGAAAAAAATCTGCCGCCTTTTTATGAGTTGTAAATTAAACCGCCAGGCGAAAAGTTACTTTAATAATATGAACAGCTTCCACTGCTGAAATTTGAATTTATGATTCTTCGTCATTCGTGTTGTTGTGATCAGTATCACCGCTATTAGTATTGCCGTCACCTGTTTGGCAGAAGCCCAAGTGGTCGCGATCGGCATCATCAGAGCCATGGTGGCCAGGAGACTCTCCTATATGGGCTTTTAAGGCATTTACCGAGATGCAAATTTCGTGACGATTATCTGGGTTTCTAGGAGGCACATGACATACGACAACTTTTTTCGACTCATTGTCGCTTTCGCTGCATTGTATTGTTAAGCAAGAAAAATCGCGCACAGCAGTGGCCACATCTTCAGGGGTTTGAATTTCATCGATAAATATGGGATCAGGGGCATGAGTTGTTGGGTTAGAAGATCCTGCGGGGCCACCAATTTTTGAGACTATAGAGCTATCGATAGAGGCAAACCGTTGATCACTACATCCATTTGATATCGCAACTACCAAACCTAGGGCTGCTGATATGCAGACAATAATTGATTTTTTCATACTTCCCCCCTTCCTATTCTTGAATGTGTAGTAATGCAAATCAGGTACCAGGTGGAGATGCGATACTTTGTTTTACACCGCTACAAAACAGATATGTCTGATAATATGATGATTAGTTCGACACGCCTTTGTCTCAAA
>Ga0154799_1086_pt1 | contig 16192 bp, 15 predicted proteins | sample Rifle2008BG16ft_FD_105807 | JGI IMG/M metagenome (GOLD analysis project Ga0154799, IMG submission 105807) | Bdellovibrionales bacterium RBG_16_40_8 | reverse complement strand
CTTTGCTAGCCGACCAATGTTCGCACAAAGTGCACGACTCGGTGGCGCGCCCGATACCTACAAAAAGATGTAAAAAGTCAGTTGAACCACCATCAGGGGCTGATCCGTGTTTTGGGCCGGCTTGGCCAAAACGTGCTGTATCTACGGCAATTGTATAATCACAAGCCATACCAATTTCTTGGCCTCCGGCTATTCTCATCCCATTAACTCGATTAATCACGGGTTTATCACACAGTAGAATTGTTGTGACCATGTCATTAAACAGTCTCATGTACTGTTTATATTCTTGTGGATTACCCGCATAATATTCAGCGTATTCTTTGGTATTACCACCCGTGCAAAAAGCTTTATCTCCCTCGCCGGTGAAAATAACTGCAACACATGAGCGATTACAAGAAGCTTCACGAAAAGCCAGAATCACTTCTTTAACTGCTTCGGTAGTATATGAATTCAATTGCCCTGGGTTATTTAGCGAAATCCAATAATTTATTAGCCCCTCAGCGGCTGTGCCACTACTGTCACGAAGAGGTTTCTTTTGCACTAAAATATGGCGATACTCGTATCCAGAAATTATATGATGGTCTTTCACTGTAATCCTCCCTCAGTCGGCACCAATACAGCCCGACGCTCAAGTTTGTGTTCTAAAGCTTTTTGAATAACTTCATTAATTGACGATAGTGGGTGAACTTCTACGTTCTCGCTTACTTTTATTTTGCCTTCTAAAACGGCCGCTACAACTTCTGGGTAAAGTCGTGGACTACAGCCCCAATTGCCAAAAATGTCGGCGTCAAATGCCATGATATTACTAAGTCGCACAGACACTTTCTCCATGGTAAAGCCAACGATACCGAGAGTGCCCGTGTAGCTCAAAAGTGCGAAAGCTAAATTTTGCCCGCCAGCCGTGCCACTCATTTCAAATATTTTCCAATGATACGGAGAAACCTTATTAGCCTTGGCCCATGTTTTTAATTTTTCTTTAACTTCTTTTTCACCAAGGCCTCGGCTCATGATTGTGAATTCGGCACCTAGTTCTGTGACTTTTTTAAGTTTAGCTTCATCAAGGTCAATGGCCACAACTCTAGCACCAGCGTTTTTGGCGTGTTGAACCATGTAGCTACCGATGCCGCCCGTACCTATAACGATAGCCAAGTCACCTTTTGCTAGTCGACTACGCTTGAGTGACTGATAAGGCGTTGTCACCGCATCAGCCACTACTGACATATGAGCAAGTTTTGTCTTATCAATCGAATCAGGCAGCGGGCACAAAAACCGCGACGGCACAACCAAATGGCTAGCGAACCCCCCATCAATATCGTTACCGGGCATAATTTGTTTAGGGCAAACATTGTCACGACCAGATCGGCAAACCTCACATTCACCACATGGCAATACCGCCGGCACAACAACATATTTATTTATAAGATTTTTTGCTAACGACCCTGCCGCAATAACCTTACCGCTAATTTCATGGCCAAGAATAAGTGGCGGCTCTTTTTTTGTTTTAACTCCGTCTTTTATAAAGCTGATGTCAGTGTGACATAAACCACAACCCGCTACTGCAACCACCACATCTTGAGAGCTAACTTGATTGATTGTAAATTCACGTGGTTCTAATTTCACGCCATTACCGGTAAAGTAATAACCCTTTGCGCTGATTGGTGATATTTGCTCCATGCATGCTCCCCTTGGTACTATCGCTTTAGCACTAAAAACCGAACGATCGTTCAGTAGGTAAAAACATCATGTAATGAGGGGTGAGTCAATTGCATTTTGCTATAGAAGCGCTAGTTATTTTCACAAAGCCGTGCTGTGTTATAATGCCATAGCAGCGGTGCCGAGATGTAGTGCCGCGGTGTTGAGATGTAGTGCCGCGGTGTAAATAGCTAAATGTCTTTATGGTAGTGCGCGCACTACGTAAGTTACGCGTTCTGCGTGCGCTGCGTGTATTACGCTAGTTGCGTGCTCAGAGGCTTATCCATATTGCAAACACATAAATACTTCGCCGCCTGTATACTCCTCGCACGTTAGCGTGATCTTCGTAATTTTTTTTGGCTTAGTATATTTTTATGTTCTTAGCTTTTTTTTACATAGTACTTGACAGAATTTTTGCTTTTTTATTTCGCGCAAAAGCCGCCACACTCTCTTTGCGAATCTCGCTTCTGGGGGTAAGCTCTCAGCGCATCGGGGCGATGGTTTGTAGTTCGTTAAAACTCAAATTAAACAACTCTTTAAATTAACAGACCTAAAAGAAAATTTTCAAAAAATGTCGAAAATGAAAACAGTGATATCATGCTTTCTGCATGACACAAAAAAACTTTTTTAAATATAATATTGCAATTAATCAGTTCGGCGGGAGTCTTCTGCTAAAGAAAAGAAAATCTCGAAGACCTCTGTCAGTAAAATTACCTCTGCATTTGGTGTTGTGCGCTGATGTTTCGAAAATAGGCTCATTTTTACGTCACAATATAACTATAGAAAAAACTTTGCAAAAATATGCAAAACAGTTTGGCGTTAGAATTTATCATAAAGCCACAGTACAAAATCATTTACACTTAGTTTTAAAATTTAATCATAGATTAAATTATCAATGTTTTATTCGTGCAGTTACTGGAGTTCTTGCCAAAAAGCTTAACATACGCTGGAGCGTAAGACCATTTTCGCGAATTGTTCAATGGGGCAAGGATTTCAAATCTATAGTTAAGTATGTCGTCATGAATGAATTAGAGGCTAAGGGCGCAATAAACTATCAGCCCCGTAAGAAAAAGTATATTCCTCCGTAATATCAGAATAGTAATATCAGAATAGTAATATCGTAATCGCAACTATATGGTCGGCATTCTATATAGAATAATTCTGTTAAAGTTATATTTATTTGAAATTAGGCCTGTTATACTAAATACAATAGGGATGTTTATAACAAAATATGTGAGCAATTTGCGAGCAATACAATATGCGAAAACATAATAAGTGTGAACAGCGCACAAGGGCAAGTGTGAACACCATATGAACACCATATGAACATAAATCGAGGACACGCATGAAACAAAATATACCTGATAACGTCTTTAAAAGTGCCGTAGAAGCTACGAGCACTGGTGTGCTTGTTACTGATTATCAGCAAAAAGATAATCCGATCGTTTATGTTAACCCATTTTTTCAAAACCTCACAGGCTATAAAGAAGAAGAAATTATTGGTAAAAATTGTCGTTTTCTTCAGGGGCCAGAAACAGACAAGCAAGTTGTCGCTAATATTCGAAATGCCATAAAATCACAAAATAACTTTCGCGGAGAGGTTCTTAACTACCGCAAAAATGGCTCAACTTTTTTGGAACTATTTAACGATTAGCCCAGTTAAAAAACCCGCTCGGCGTTCTAATCGGATTTACTAATATTTTAAAAGAGGACTATTCAACAACACTAGATAAAGGCGGCCGGGATCTTTTAGATAGAATCGCAATTAACGCAAAATACTTAAACAAATGCCTAGATGATTTACGTCAACTTGGCGTTCTTGGGCACAATAAACTAGCAACCGAAATCATAAATCTTAGAGACCTTCTAGTCGAAGTAACGAAAGTTATTGGAGTAGACGCTCATAACAACTACGTTCATTTCGCAGAACAACTACCGCAAATAAATTGCAACAGGCAGCTTTTTATACAGTATTTCGTAACTTAATTGATAATGCCGTAAAATACGGCATGGGAAAAAAACACGGGATCTATATCGAGGCAACTAAATTATTAGATCATTCGTGCGAAATTATTGTTCGTGATAACGGCCCTGGAGTTTCGCCAGAAATTCAATCACAAATTTTTGACCCATTTATATCTACTGACAGCGAAATGGGTATCAGTACGGGACTGGCGGTTCAATTGTATGCCGCTCAAGTACCGAGGGCACCTCATTTATTATAAAATTGCCGCCAATTGAATAGCCCAGCTTACGTCACTCAAGCTCTGTCTTTATTACTCCTCAAACCGGCTAATTATTTTTTCGGCTCCTTCTTCGTCGATCAGAATAAACTTATTCATTATTTCTTCGTAGGCATACACATCAGCGTTGGCAACATCGAACCACCAACCGTGTATTGCCAAAGTTTTTTCTTCGATGCGCTTAGCAACAGTCGGATATGATTTAACGTGTTCAATTTGTAGCAATACATTGAGTTGAGAAAGCTGATTGTGTGCAGGTATCGACTCATCAAGCACAAAGCCTGATTTAAGCCGCGTTAGCGCCGAATCACCGTGCCGCAACCAATTTTTTAAATTTGGTGACGTCACCTCTTCACGGCTATTAATAAGTGCCCGCATGGCCCCACACTCTGAATGTCCACATACAATGATGTCTGAAACTCTAAGATTAAGTAAAGAAAACTCAATGGCCGCTGCCTCAGACTCATCACCTGTAGAAACCCCATGCCTGTCGCATGGAGGAATTAAATTGCCAACGTTTCTTACAACAAACAAATCCCCAGGATTGGTTGAGGCAAAAGTATTTGGCACAACGCGACTGTCAGAGCATGCGATAAAGAGCGTGTCTGGCGCCTGACCAGAGGCAAGCCCGCCAAACGACTCTTTATAGCCCTTTTGCACTTTACGTCGAAACTCGACTATACCATTTATTAACTTTTTCATTCAGTAATTAATATATCAATAACAACTGCTACCGCAAAATTAAAACCTATCACTTACAAGGATACAGCTAGGTCAATTTCATAAGTATTATTTTCAGCACTAAAAGGGTTATAGCTCGCCGCTGAACCCAGGTCTTTAGATGTCGTCATATAGGCATCTAGACCTATGTTTTTTGAAAACTTAATACTTGAACCAATATCGCTATTAAATGAGTTGGCTTGCGAAACTTTTGATTCACGCGATCTTGTCTCACCAGCACGCGGTCCATAAACAGCAATGCCAACGCCTCTGTTATTCCAACGGCTGTCAGTATATAGATTTACAAACGGAGTAACCACTTTGTTAACAGCGTATGATGCACCAACAACGGGTAAAAATCGCAAAGCCACTTGACCGTCGTCATTGCTAGAATAGCCATAAATACGTGTGCTTAAGCCATAACTCATTGTAAATTTGCCAGTAATTTTTTGAGTAATATTTTCGCTTAGGCGAAGCTCATATTGCCCAATTTTACGACCATACTCTGTACCAGGTATACTAATGCGCGCTTGAAATGCCATATCTAGATCGGCGATGCGAGCTATTTTGCTATCAGTGTATAGAAATAAATGATCACCTAAAGACAGCTCATCTTGGGTATTGGCGCTTGTCATGTTGTAAAGAAAATATTGTCGGTATTGAACCTTGCGCGAATTACCTAAATCGTACGCTAAACCAATGTGTTGTTGTGAACTAAGAGGAGCATAATTTTGCGTATCTGCTTCTGTAGCGTCTAACCAGTTTTCAGCTACATAACTCACTGTTAAAGTTTTTGCCTTCGGCGCTACGGTAGAAATAGGTGCTGACACCGAAGAAGCTGCTGAGGCTGAAGAAGTTGTTGGCGCCAACGTTGTCGTTGACTCTTCTGCTGCGTATGTACTCGCCGCCAAGAAAGCCCCGATCATTACAGTCATAATGCTGCCTGTTTTGTTACCCAGCTTGCTCATATTGCTTACTTTACTCATATAAAATCTCCCTGGTTTGTTTTGAATTTGTTAAAAAAACTCAACAAGAAAACTACTTATGCGAAATCAATTGAAATGACACTTATTAATTTCTCAATGTAACAATGTTAGCACATAATTAATGCGAAGCATTATTTATTGTTGCGTGAAGTTTGATGAAACAAAATCTATTTATTTCAGCAAATTTGATAGATATATAGCTGAGATAGCTGAGATAGCTATGATCGCTATGATCGCTAGCATAGCCGAAGGTGAAAAATGGGTAAGTTTAATATTCACAGATTGAAATTGTTCAGTAAGATTATGCTACTTATATTTATCGCAGAAGCTTTGGTAATGTTCATACTGCCTTATCTTGTTACAACAATATATTCGGCCTGGGTTTACTTTCTTGACTCGTTTTTACTTTCGATAATAATTGCCCCCATACTCTGGAAGTTAGTGGTCAAGCCACTTGAAGATGAAAAAAATAAATCAGAAAAATCTTTTCTTGATGCTCAAAAAGCCAATAAAACAAAAGACGAATTTTTAGCAACACTGTCTCATGAGTTAAGAACCCCCTTAAATGTCGTTCACGGCTGGATTGAAATTTTAAAAACAGAAAAGCTAAGTAACAGCGAATATATGGGCGTTCTTGAAATACTTGATCGAAACTCGAAATTACAAACTGAGCTTATTAACGATTTACTCGACGTTTCACGAATAGTGGCCGGCAAGATGGTAATGGATTTCTCACCTATTAGCATACTAGATGTAATCAACTCAGCCAAAGATTCAATGACTTTTCCCGTAAAAGAAAAAATGCAAACGCTGCATATAGACCCAGAAAATAACGCAACTGCATTACAAAAAAGCGCCTGTCACCTTTTAGGGAATTTTTCGGGGCTGCAAAGAGTATTTGTAAATTTATTGTCAAATGCGATTAAATTTACCCCAGAGCGCGGGCTAATTTCTGTTCACCTGGGAGTAAGTGAAAAAGAAATAGCTATTTCTGTTCGCGATAATGGTCAGGGCATCGACCAGCTATTTATACCAAAAATATTTGACCCATTCGCTCAAGAAAATAGCTCGTCGGTTCGCACGCAAACCGGTCTGGGGCTAGGCCTAGCTATAGTTCGCCATATAGTTGAATATCACGGTGGACACATTACCGTAAAAAGCCAGGGTCACGGTAAAGGTAGCGAGTTCACCGTTTCACTACCGTGCGCACAACAAAACATAGCTGATAAAATTAAATCAGAACTTAAATCAACGGCTGCTGCCGGGTTTAATCTAACAGGAGTAAAAATATTATTAGTCGATGACTCAATCGACGTACGAACACTGTACAAATTTGTTCTTAGTCGAACAGGTGCTGAGGTAACTATGGCTGGTTCAGCCAGTGAGGCATTAAATCTTTTTCAAGAAAAAATACCTGATATCATATTAAGTGATATCGCTATGCCCGGAGAAGACGGCTATAGCCTAATTAAAAAAATAAGAAGTTTACCTGAAAATAAGGGTGGCAGAATCCCCGCCATTGCCTTAACTGCCTATGCACGCGAAATTGATACTAATAAAACCATTGTAGTCGGGTTTAATACCCACTTATCAAAACCAGTAAGTAACGAAAATCTTATAAAAGCAATTTGTGAAGTTTTAAAACGCCCGTGCTAGCGCCACATAGGCAGCTCCTAGTAACCCAGCCTCATCGCGAAATTGTGACACTTTAATTTGCGGGAGTAAATCAACCCCCTCACGCCGCGTAGTAAGAAGTTCGCGTAGTCTAGCCTCACACGTCGGCAAAAAAAGATCGGCTGCATGAGAAAAGCCGCCACTTAATATCACTTTTTCTGGTGAGAAAAGAACAATGAGCGAGCGTAAAAAGCTTGCTAACCGCTTGCCATAATTGCGAAATTCAATAAGCACCTCTTCTTCGCCTCTACGGGCACGTGCTACTAATTTTTCGCCAGTGAGATTAGGCTCAGACCATTTCTCAGATAAGTGCTTAGTAAAATTCACTCCAGATAAAAAAGCCTCAGCACAGCTATAATTACCACAACCACAAAGCCAAGCGGCATTTTTAGAGTCGGTATTTTGATGGTCTATAATTATGTGCCCGGCCTCTGGGTGTAAATTTCTGCCCGAACGTACGAGTTTTTTATTAGCAAGTACGCCAACACCAACGCCAGTGCCTAAGGTTACAATAACGATATTGGCCACTCCACGCCCGCTGCCCACCCAATGCTCGGCCCACATAGCGGCGGCAGCATCATTTTCAAGCTGCAGTTTAATTTTTAATTTTTTTTGCACCTCTCGTATAAGAGGCACCACACCCCAAGAAGCACCGTTAGTTTTTAAATTGGTAGGGTTTAAAAGTATGCCGCGAATTGGGTCTAATGGCCCGGCTGAAGCAATAGCACCAGCTTTTAATTTATATTTTTTTATAAGAGGAGTGCCTAACTCAACAAATTGATTAATAAGCGAACGTGGCCCCTGACGTAAATCTACCAGAATTTTATTTTCTTCTAAAATCTTGCCCTGCGAATTCACCACCGCACAAGCTAATTTTGTGCCGCCTAAATCAAAGGCTAAAACTTTTTTGAAGTTTTTCTTTAGTAATTTTTTTGCCAAGTTCTACACCCGGTTGGTTAAATGCGTTGATATCAAGCGCCTCGCCGAGAACGCCAATTAATAATTCAAAAACCATCAGAAGCTTGCCTACTGATTCAGGCTCAACGCTAGAAAGTTCTATACTCAAAGTTGAACGGCCCTCAGATTGTAATGCCTCTTCGGTGGCTTGTGACTGAGTGGCAAATACCTGCCCCAGGTTTTTGTCTTTTAAATACTCAAACCCTGCCCACTGCGTGCCGGTAAAACTCTCGCCTGACTCAGCAAGTTTTTGGCTGCGTAAAAAACAAATAGATTTATCTTTTGCCCCCTCCATAAGTTGCTGCAAAACAGAATGCTGATCACACGTGCCGAGATAAGTGACCGGTGTACTCACACGTGGTGCCTCACGACCTTGACGAGTTTTTTTCTTGGCTAGCGACTCGGCCCAAAGCTGTATCAACCATGGCGAAAAAGCGGCTAACTGATCTATATAAGACCAGAACGCCGAAATAGTTTCTTCGCGCTGAAAACTTTCTAAATAATATGCGGCAAGTTGTGTGATAAGAGATTTGTCTGCAAAAGCCTTTTGCGCACCGGTGCGAAGTTCTGCAAGCGATACCCCTGAAAATGCCGCGGGCACTAACCCGACAGGAGTAAAAACAGAAAATCGCCCACCCACGTCTTGCGGGTGCGCCAAATATTGAATTTTGTTTGCAACTACCCAGTCAAAAAGCGGGCTTGATTTTTCTTCAGTAATAACAGAAATGGCTTTCTTAAAATCTCTATTTTGGCTTTTAAGTTTTTTTAGAAGAATTTCAAGCAAGCAGACAATCTCAAGGGTATTACCACTTTTTGAAATAATCAAATAGTGACAGTCAGCGTATTTTTCACATTGTTTAAACGTGGCTTCGACTGTTTGTGGGTCGGTGTTAAATAGAAAATCTACCGCGCTCTTATCACCTAGAGACTCGACAAGACAGCGTCCGCCCGAGAAGCTACCGCCAAGACCAATAACTAACATATGTTTTGCGTAACCACGTATATCTTGAGCGAATTTTTCTGATGCTAACCAATTTTCATTTCGCTCAGGTAACTGCCAAAACCCCAGATCTATACGTTGCAAAAGCGCACGAAAAGCATTTTCAGCTTTCATCATTATTTCTGTAGAAGTTTTTTGATTAGGTACGGTTAAAATCATCTTCGAACCGTTTGATATCGTCTTCGCCAAAATATTCTCCTGTTTGCACTTCAATTACGACAAGGGGTCTTGGGCCAATATTGCGCAGGCGATGCTTACTTTCACGAGGTATAAAAAGCTGCTCACCTTGGCGCAGAGATAAAGTTTTATCGTCTAACACGACTTCGCCGTCTCCGCTTATAAATGTCCAATGCTCATCACGTTTACTGTGAACTTGATAAGACAACTGACATCGCGGATCAACAACTAATCGCTTTACCTTATGATCTGAGCGATCTGCTAAAACCTCGAATCGCCCCCATGGTCGCACCTCAAAATTGTGTTCGGCCACCTGCGGTAACCGTGCCTCGCTCATCATTTCTACAAGTTTTCTCACGTTTTGACTTTCGCCTCTTTTAGTAACTAGTAGCGCGTCAGGGGTATCAACTATTATTAACTGCTCAACCCCGCCAAGCGCTACAACTTTGGGGTGATTAGAGTAAACAAAGTTTTCTGTAGAGTTTATTGCAAAAACATTTGCGCTTGAGTAAATTTTCAAACTTTCTTCTTGCAATCTGGCGAGTTCGTCCCAAGAACCAACATCACTCCAGCCAAAATCGCCAGGAACACAAATTATCTGCCCGGGTAATTTCTCCATAATACCGTAGTCTATGCTTTGCGATGCCAAGTTTGCATAAACATATTTTAAATTTGATAAGTCTGGCTTGATTGTAGCTATTTTTTTCCAAAATTCGGGCATATGCGTTTTAAAAAGCTCGATAATTCGTGAAACTTTAAAAAAGAAAATACCTGCATTCCAGTAATGTTGTTTGGATTGCGTATACTCTTCGGCCTTTTCAGCAGTGGGTTTTTCAATAAATTGTTCTACCTGATAAGCCTGTAATGACTTTTGTGACTTTGAGAATTGGGTAGGATTAACCTTCATATAGCCATAGCCTGTGGCCGCGTAACGTGGTGTTATGCCCATCGTCACAACATGGTTATCCTGCGCTAACTCTTCAGCAAAAGTCGCTGCTTTACGAAAAAGTTCTACATTTACAATAAGATGATCTGCCGGGAACACCCCCATCACTTCATTAGCCAAATTCTTATGTTGAAGAATCTGGGCCACTAGCGCGATTGCCGCCGCAGTGTTTTTTGGTATGGGTTCAAGAAATATATTTTCTTGAACAAGGCCCATACCAGTAAGAGCGCTATTGGTTAGCGCGCCCATTGACTCTAGCGTCACAACAATCGGGGCCCCAAACGGGCGTAACCTTTCTACGGTGGTGCGCAGAAAAGACTGGTCAAAAAACTCACAAAATTGTTTTGGATAGGATGCTCGAGATATCGGCCATAGGCGTGATCCGCTGCCTCCTGATAAAATCACTGCAATCATAAGAGTGATTTTGTAGACAAATGAAAGAAAATCAAAGAGTATTGACTCGTTTTAGTTTTACTATTGCAGCGCATAACTTTTTGCTGGCGGAGGCCATTTTGCAAATTCCGTTTATAGATCTAAAAACTCAGTACAAAGCATTAAAACCAGAAATCGATAAAGGCATTTTTAAAGTTCTCGAACACGGGCAATTCATTATGGGGCCTGAGGTTAAAGAATGCGAAGAAGCTCTAACAAAATTTGTAGGAGCAAAATACGCGCTCACCTGCTCAAATGGGTCGGACGCTTTACAGATAGCGCTTATGGCATTAGACATCGGTGCCGGAGATGAAGTTATTACCACCGCATTTTCATTTATAGCTACCGCTGAAATGATTCTTATACTTGGGATTAAACCAGTGTTTGTCGATATTGATCGCGAAACTTACAATATAGACTGGCGAAAAATAGAAGAGGCTATCACTCCACGTACTAAGGCAATCATGCCGGTTTCACTTTATGGCCAGCCTGCTGACTTTAAAGAAATTCAAGCCATAGCCTCAACGCATAAGCTTTATGTTATTGAAGATGCCGCACAAAGTTTTGGCGCCACTTACAATGGCAAGCGCAGCTGCAATTTATCTGATATTGGCTGCACGAGTTTTTTTCCGGCTAAGCCTTTAGGATGTTACGGCGATGGCGGGGCAGTGTTTACTAATGATGATCAACTCGCTGAAATAATGACTTCTATTCGCATTCACGGCATGGGAGAGCACAGATATCATCACCCGCGTCTTGGCATAAACGGGCGCCTTGATAGCCTACAATGCGCTGTTCTTACCGCTAAACTCTCTCGCTATGCATGGGAGATCGAACAGCGTGAGCGCGTTGCTGAGCGCTACAATAAGGCATTTAGTGAACTTAAAAAGTTCTCTGTTTACACTCCAACCATAAGATCTGACCGCAAAAGCGTTTGGGCCCAATATACCCTGTGGGTGCCTGATCGCGATAAGTTTCAGTCGCACCTACAACAAAAAGGTGTCCCGACCGCTATTCATTACCCAATAACAATGGCTGATCAGCCCGCGTATCGTGAGACTGCAAAAATTCATGATATCTCGACAGCAAGACTTGCGGCCCAGCATGTTGTGAGTTTACCCATGTACCCAGATATGACAGATGAAATTCAAGATCATATTATTAATGCTGTATGCGGCGTTTACGCCGCCACAAGTGACAGTTAAGTTGGCTAGGGAGAATCGTTCATGAGTCTACTGCTAAAACAGATTTATAATTTAATCAAACTGCTAAACAGCGATACTGGTACCAACCAGATTGCTGCAGGCTTTGCCGCCGGATTTGTGCTTGGTATGACGCCATTTTTATCGCTGCAGTCTTTACTTATTTTTGTTTGTCTTTTTCTATTTCGCATTCAAATTGGCGCAGCCTTTTTATCAGCGTTCTTTTTTGCATTTGTTGCCTACATTCTTGACCCTATTTTTCATATTGTTGGCAGTGCCGCCCTTGAAATAACCTCATTGCAAGAGGTTTATACTGTTTTTTATAATATGCCGATTATACCGTTTACACGATTTAACAATTCAATTGTTATGGGGTCGGGCATTGCCTCATTAGCCCTAGCGCCTTTTATATTTATCTTAGGCCGCAAACTTATTGTACGTTACCGTATTGTTGTCGTTGACCGATTTAAAGAAACAAAACTTTGGAGAGCCTTAAAGGCAACCTCCCTTATTCAATGGTATTATAGTTATGACAAATTCTTCAGTAAATGATGCGGGCGCTGAGCCCAAAAAAAGTAAAGGTCCAATCCGCTTTGAGGCGGCAGTGCCGATCGCAATTATATTTCTGCTATCTTATTTCGCTTTTCACTTTCTTTTTGATTTGGGCGTGAAAAAAACCATCGAGTGGGCGGGCATCTACGTTCATGGCGCCGAGGTAAACGTTGGTAGCTTTAACACAAGTTTTTTAGGTGGCTCAATGTCTCTGAAAAACCTGCAAGTTACCAATAAAGAAAACCCCTCACTAAATCTTATACAAATTGGCGAAATACGCTTTCGCTTTTTATGGGATGCTCTATTACGCGCAAAATTCGTCGTAGCTGATGCTGGCATTGATAAAATACAAATTTATTCTCCACGTAAACGACCGGGCTACGTTCGCCCGCCTGAACCACCAGAAAAGGTTAAAAAATCTCGTAACGTATTGACGCAGGCTGAAGGCGAATTGACCAAACAAATTGAAAAAGATGGTTCTGGCCAAGCCATTAGTGATTTAGTCGGACTACTCGGTGATACTGAGCAAAAAGATATTCTTAAAAATATTCAGGCTGATCTTAAAACTGAAACGACTATCAAATCTCTTCAGGCTGAGCTTAAGCAAAAACAAATTCAGTGGAAAGAGCGTCTTGATAAACTCCCGAGCAAAGATGAGTTTACGAAGCTTGCTAACGAAGCCAAAGCCCTTAATTTTGATACTAAAAACCCTAAACAATTTGCCGAATCAGTAAAAGAGGCCGGGCGAATTTTAAAAGAAGTTAAAGTAAAAAGTCAAAATCTCAAGACAATGGGCCACGACTTAAAAGAAGATATAAATAAATACAACACCCAATTTAAACAAATAGATGAATTGGTTAAAGAAGATATACGAAATATAGAAAATAAATTGAAAATACCTAACCTTGACGTCAAAGACTTCTCAAAAAATCTTTTTAACAAATGGCTTGCAGCAAAACTTGGCTCGCTACAAAAATATATGCTACTCGCGCGCAAATATATGCCTACCCCTAAAAAAGCCGGTGAAAAAGGTGATACCAATAAAGACGAGTTAGTACCGCGCGCTCGCAGTACCGGCAAAAGCTACCCCTTTAAGATTACAACTGGCTACCCTTTATTTTGGCTGAAAAAAGCTACAATTAGCTCAGAAACTTCAGCCGAAGGCTTCTCAGGGCAAGTTGCTGGAGCTCTTACTAATGTAACCTCTGATCCAGCTTTTGTCGGCAAACCGGCAATTCTTGAAGTTAAGGGTAATTTTCCGAAGTCAGAAATTTTTGACAGTGAATTAAATTTAACTATTGATCACGTCGCAGACCATAAAGAGTCACTTTTACTCAGGATTGGATCTTTTCCTATCGCCGATCAGAAACTCGTACAAAGTGATGATTTCAAATTAATAATTAAAAAAGCTCAAGGGCAGTCTTCGCTCAAGGCAGTATTGCAAAATCAAGAAATCTCAGTTGCAATGCAGAATGCATTTAAGAATGTTGATTATGACCTTAATACTAAATCAAAAAATGTAACTGACATAATAAGTGGCATATTGCATGAAATACCGGCCGTCACGCTAAACGCCAATATCAGCGGCTCTTGGAGTCATCTAAATATAAATATGAATTCAAACTTAGGTAGCGAATTAGCTAAAGGCTTGATGAAGCGCCTTCAAGAAAAAATAAATGATATGAAGAAAAAAGTGCATGAATTTGTAAACTCGCGCATTAACAGCGAAAAAGAAAAACTCACTGCAGAATATAATCAGTTGAAATCACAGGCCGACACATTAATTAAAACAAAAACTAACGAAGCAGAAAGTGCCGCAAAAGATGTTGAAAAGCAGGCTAGCGCAAAACAATCTGGCGCAAAAAATGCTGCGAAGAAAAAACTTCAAGATGAAGGCAAAAAACTTCTTAAAGGGCTTAAATTTTAATAAGAACATTTACGAGGGCATATGAAAAATATAAAAATACTTCTAACTATTTTAATGGCATCAACTACATTAATTTCTTGCACAAGCTCTCAGAAAAAAATAGCTGATCTGCCTGCTGCTGAAAAGACTAGTGTTAAACAGACAACCTCTGGTAAAAATATTTTTATTCAAAATATTAGACAGATGACATTTGAAGGTAAGCGCGCCGGCGAGGGTTATTTTACGCCTGACGGCGAGCTAATGATTTTTCAAAGCGAGCGCGAATCAAATAACCCGTTTTACCAAATGTATATTCGTAATTTTGCCAAAAATTCGGTAGAACGAGTATCACCTGGTTATGGTAAAACAACCTGTGGGTGGATCTCATCTGATAAACGCTGGATAATTTTTTCTTCAACACATCTTGACCCTGAAGCACGCGCTAAGCAACAAACCGAGATTGATTTTAGAAATTCAGGCAAGAAGCGTCGCTATAGTTGGGATTACGATGAACATTACGATCTTTTTCGCGCATCTATAGACGGTAAAAATTTAATAAACTTAACACGCGCTAAGGGGTACGACGCTGAAGGTGCTATATCACCTAATGGTCGGCAAATTGTCTTTGCCTCAAATCGCCATGCTTATTCATCTAAACTAAATGATAAGCCTGACGAAGAAAATAAGGCGCATCTTGAGCGAGACCCCTCTTATTTTATGGATATTTATATCATGAATAGTGATGGCAGCCATGTTAAGCGACTTACGCAAGCCCCTGGTTATGACGGCGGCCCTTTCTTTAGTCCAGATGGTAAACGTATCGTCTGGCGGCGTTTCTCTTCGAACGGAATGAAGGCCGAAGTTTACACCATGAATACAGACGGCACAGATGAAAAGCAAATAACTCACATGGATGTAATGTCTTGGGCGCCGTTTTATCACCCATCTGGTGACTACATAATATTTACCTCTAGTCTTTTAGGTCATCAAAATTTCGAGCTTTTCGCCGTAGATGTTAACGGAAAAGAAAAACCTGTTCGCATTACCTACCTTGATGGATTTGATGGATTACCTGTTTTTACTCCTGACGGTAATACAATTACCTGGAACAAGAAACTATCAGAAACTGAGTCTCAAATAATGATTGCTGACTGGAATGATTTTCTAATACGAAAAGAATTGCATTTACCCCCGCAGCCGCCTACCGCTAAGCTGATGAGCCCAGATATTTCAGAAAAAGATTTAAGAGCCACTATGCATTTTTTAGCCTCTAAAGAATTAGCCGGCAGAGCTACTGGGTCTACTGGCGAAGAAATGGCCACTCACGCTATTGAAAAGTATTTTAAAGATATTGGCCTTTCACCGTATAACGGCAAAGATTATGTACAAAACTTTCCGTTTTTAAAAGAGGCCTTGCTAGGCCCAGACAATAATTTAACTGTCACCAGTAAAGCTGAGCATAAATCGTCTTTAGTAGATATGCAGTTAAATGCCCAACTGAATAAACAGTGGCGACCAGTTGCTTTTTCACGTACTGGCGAGGTAACTGCTGCCCCTATTGTATTTGCCGGCTATGGTATTCGCGCACCCAAAGATGGGCAAATGGACGATTATGATTCTTACAAGGGGCTCGACATAAAAGACAAGTGGGTAATGGTATTTCGCTACACTCCTGAAAAAGTACCTGCAGCAAGACGCCTTTATT
>Ga0154799_1042_pt3 | contig 16689 bp, 23 predicted proteins | sample Rifle2008BG16ft_FD_105807 | JGI IMG/M metagenome (GOLD analysis project Ga0154799, IMG submission 105807) | Bdellovibrionales bacterium RBG_16_40_8 | reverse complement strand
GCGCTACCGTTTGGGTTATTTTCTGCATTTTATTTAAGCGAAATAGCCCAGCCCAAGATGCGTGCTATTTTAAAACCTACGCTTGAGATTTTAGCGGGCATACCAACTGTAGTGTACGGTTATTTTGCTATCACTTCAGTAACACCATTTTTACGTCATATTTTTTCTGATGTGCAAGTGTTTAATGCTTTAAGCGGATCAATTGTTGTTGCTATTATGATTTTACCGATGATTGCTTCTCTTTGTGACGATGCTTTTCGTGCTTTGCCAAGAAATTTGCGTGAAGCCGGTTACGCGCTGGGCGGAACATCTAATGAAGTAATTTGGGGAGTGCTGTTGCCAGCAGCCTCAGGTCGGGTAGTCGCTGCGGTAATGCTTGCAGTATCGCGCGCTGTTGGCGAAACCATGGCGGTGTCAATAGCGGCGGGTAATTCACCTAATTCGCATATAAATTTTTTTGAAAGTATTCAAACGATGACTGCTTTTATTGTACAAGTTTCGTTGGGCGATATTGTGATGGGTGGCGTTGAATATTTGAGTAGCTTTGCTGTTGGAGCACTTTTATTTGTAACCACGCTACTACTAAATGGCTTCGGCACATATTTGATCTTTAAAGCGCCACGAGGTGTTGGATGAGTAGACGCAAGCTTCGCGAGAAAATATTTCATTTTTTTGCTTTTTCTTTCTCATGGCTTTCAGTTTTAGTTCTGCTACTTCTTGTTTGGTCAATTTTACGTGATGGTTTACATGTGTTAAAGCCACATTTTTTTACCAGCTTTCCGTCGCGTTTTGCAGCTAAGGCGGGGATTTATGCCCCGTTGATTGGCAGTTTATGGGTTATGACACTGACTGCGATAATTTCTATTCCTATAGGGGTTTCAACGGCTCTCTATTTTGAGGAGTATGCGCCCAAAAATAGATTTGCTGATTTGTTGCAAATTAATATTGCGACTCTTGCCGGTATGCCCGCTATTATTTATGGCCTAATGAGTCTTGCGGTGTTTGTGCGTTATTTGGGTTTTGAAAGAAGTGTATTGTCGGCGTCGCTATGTATGAGCCTTCTTGTCTTGCCGACTATTATTATTGCCGCGCAGGGCTCTATCCGTGCTGTGCCCATAAATTTACGAGAGGCTGCTTTTGCGCTAGGGGCTCGCCGCTATCAGGTAGTATTTGGTCAGGTCTTACCGGCGGCAGTGCCCGGCATAATGACTGGTATTATTCTTGCGTTATCACGAGCCATGGGTGAGGCCGCCCCACTAATATTACTAGGAGCACTCAGCTACGTTGCATTCGTACCCAAATCAATAATGGATTCATATACTGTTTTGCCAGTGCAAATTTTTAATTGGGTGGGTCGGCCGCAAGAAGCATTTCATGATCTTGCCGCCGGTGCGATAATTGTTCTTATTGTTTTTTTATTTGCTTTAAATTTTGGGGCAGTTATCATACGCAGTCGTTTTCAGAGGTATAAATGACGATATTAGAAACAAATAGTCTATCGATTTGGTATGGCGAAAAACAGGCTATTAATAATGTGAGCGTGAAAATAGCAAAACATAAGGTAATGGCAATAATTGGGCCGTCTGGTTGCGGCAAAAGTACACTTCTTAGAACCTTTAACCGCATGAATGATTTTGTGCCAGATATGCGCGTGCAAGGTGAGGTTTTATTTCAGGGCAAAGATATTTTTTCTCGTAAAATTGATCCGGTAGAAATTCGTCGTCGCATTGGTATGGTATTTCAGCGGCCAAACCCTTTTCCGAAATCAGTTAGAGCTAATATCGTTTGGGGGCCGAAAGTTAATGGCTATACCGGCGATATGAATGAACTAGTAGAATCTTCTCTTAAGCGTGCGGCACTATGGGATGAAGTAAAAGATCGTCTTGATGATTCGGCTCTTAACCTTTCAGGTGGGCAACAGCAGCGGCTTTGTATCGCCCGCGCTATTGCTATGCAACCAGAAATTATTTTAATGGATGAACCTTGCTCAGCCCTAGATCCACGCGCTACTTCGCGTATAGAAGATCTTATCGGTGAGTTACGTAGTAGCTATACCATTGTAATAGTAACCCACAATATGCAACAGGCAGCCAGAGTTTCAAACGAGCTTTTATTTTTTTATGATGGCGAACTTATTGAATCAGGTGAAACAAAAAAAATATTTACGAACCCGGCAAAAGCCCGCACTCAAGATTACATAACTGGTAGATTTGGATAGGTAATAAAACACATACGATAAAGGTAATTTATGTCAGCACATTTAACACTTGAACTTGATCTTGTACGAAAAAAACTTCTTGATTTGTGGGGCTTATCTGAGCAGAGCGTGCGCAAAGCCGGAATTTCGCTGCAAAATCTTGACGAGCAACAAGCCAAAGAAGTTATTAAGCTTGATCACCAGATTGATTTGCTAGAAGTAGAAATTGAAGAAGATTGCCTTAAAATATTAGCTCTTTATCAGCCGGTTGCTATAGATTTGCGGCTTGTTATTGCAACCTTGAAAATAAATAACGATCTTGAGCGCATTGGAGATCTCGGGGTCAACATTGCCGAGCGAGCTTTGTACCTAAGTCAGCAGCCGCCAACACCGGTACCATTTGATTTTGAGCACATGTGGCAGTTGTCTCTTGATATGGTGGCAAGGTCTCTTGATGCATTTGTTAGGTTAGATTTAAACTTAGCTAAACAGGTTTGTGAAGATGACGACGAGGTCGATGCCATTAACATGTCAATGTATGATAAGGTATACGAAGGCATTCGTAAGAATCCTGACCAGATGGAATCACTTATTCACTATCTTTCAGTCTCGCGCCACTTAGAGCGTATTGCAGACTACGCCACTAATATTAGCGAGGACGTTATATATATGGTTGAAGGCAAAATCGTTCGCCATCACCATGAAGAATATTTAGCGAGAAAATAAATCTAATATTTATTTACACTGATAGCCAGCTGCAGTGAGATTGTTTTTTACGCGATTAACAATCTCTTCGCAGAATGGTGAATTGGGTGCGCCTGAACCGATCTCGTTTTTGGTGCCGTCTTTAGTATATTCAACTGTACAATTATCAGGGCTTTGCACAATATTTAGTTCGCGTTTTATGTCGCCATATGTACAGCTTACAGAACCAGTTGAAGTCGAGGCTTTATTTACTTTTTTAACTTCAGTAACAGCTTTATCTTGAACTTTGTTACCAGTTTCTGCATCATCTTTGCTGTCTTTTACGGCTTGAGATGAACATGAAATGACAAAAAGACTACTTAGAATAATGGCGAAAGACTTCATAGATGCCTCCTAATTATTTGATTTCGCGATGAAGGGTGTGTTTACGTAAATTTGGGTTATATTTTTTCTTTTCAAGGCGCTCTGGATGAGTTTGGCTGTTTTTTTGGGTTGTGTAGCGAGAAACAGGTTTACCAAGTGCGCGGGCCTCGGTGCACTCAAGAGTAATAATTCTAATTTTACCTTTTTTCGCCATAAATGCTCCCTGTTCTTAATCTTTCTTCTTAAATGTTTACCTCACAGAGGTTTAATCCTCAAGCCTAAAGTCATCTTTTGCGCGGCGGAGAGAAATAAATTCTTCTAAACTCTGGGATCTTAGAAAGGGGTTTGTCTGCAGTTCCTGCCCAATTGTAGTAGAAACAGTAGCAATATTGGTGCGGTGGGCCTCTTTAAAGGCCTCATAACGGGCTATAATTTCAGGATTTTCTGGGAACATCCGCTTGGCAAAGGCGGCATTTTGTAACCCGTACTCATGGCCAGAGTATACTTTTGTTTCAAGTGGGAGCTTACTAAGGCGTTTTAGACTTTGCCAAAGATCAGATGCTGTACCCTCAAAAAGCCTTCCGCAGCCAGAGGTAAAAAGCGTGTCTCCGGTAAAAATAACCCCTGAAGCTTTAGCGTAATAACAAACAGCCCCAAGAGTATGCCCTGGTACATTAATGGTTTCTATAGAATTATCGCCTAATTTGATCTGCTGATTGTCGTTAAGGCCATGAGTTGCCCCGGGCACGCGAGGTTTATCGAATTCTGAACAATAAATTTCGCAGTTGTAGCGCGACTTAAGTTCAAGGTTGCCACCCACATGATCAAAATGGTGGTGAGTGTTATAAATAAAATTAAGTTTTTCCCATTTTTTCTCCTGCAAAAAATTCATAACAAAGCTGGCCTCAGATGGGTCGATAGCTGCTATTTGGCCGGTTTTCGGCGCACGTATCACATAAATGTAATTATCGATAAGCGCTGGTATAACGTGAACTTCAATCATTGATCTAATTTCGCATGACGCATTCGACGCATCTGACTGAGGTAATTTTTGATGGTGGCTTTTAGCCCTAAATAAAGCGACTCGGCAATTAAGGCGTGGCCGATTGAGCACTCTTTAATCTCTGGTATTGATTGAAGTAAAAAACGTATATTTTGTAAATTTAGATCGTGGCCAGCGTTAATGTCGATGCCAAGAGCATAAATTTTTTGTGACGTTTTTTTATAGATCATTGTGGTTTTATGGCGAGATTTTGTAACATAATCTTTGGCGAAGCGCTCGGTGTAGAGCTCTACGCGATCAGGTTGCAAGCGCGAAAGTGCAGCAAGGTCTAAAGAATTAATGGTAAGAACATCAATAAAAAGCGAACTACGTATTTTTTTTTGACGAAAAAACTTAAGCACTCTGGCTAATAATTTTTCGTTTTTTGCTACCTGCCATCCTGCATTAGAAGTTAATACATCAGGCGGGTCAGGCACTAAAGTTACTTGGTCGGGGCGAATTGTAGCTACAAGCTTCAAAAAACTTTTACTAGGATAGCCTTCGATATTAAATTCTATTTTCTTTTTTCTAGAGCTGTTAATTTTTTTTATCAGTTGGTTAAGGGTATAAACGTCGTCCCGACGAATATGGCGCTCATCAGGGCGGGGATGTACTGTAATGCCCTGGGCCCCATAACGAATAATGTCATTTGTATACTGTCGAAGGTTAGGCACATCTCCACCCCGCGAATTACGCAGGGTTGCAATTTTATTTACATTTACGCTAAGGCGGCAGCTAGATGATTTCATTGTATAAGTTAAAGCTTCTACTAGAAAAACCTAGATTTGTGAACCAGTAGTAGGTAAAGAAAATATGTAAATAAAATAGGTCAAAAAAAATTGGGGGGGTACTTTGCGTTCAATTAAGGGCTTTTTAATAATTATAGTAGCGTTCGCATCATTTGCTTTCATATCGTTAGACGCGAAAGCACTCCCAACAATTCCAAATCATGATCAAATTCTCGTTCAATACGGCAAATCTTCTGACCTTGAAATACGAGTTGATCGTGAACTACGAATAACAATTTGGAATGTGCAGAAGTTTACCAATGGGCCTGCCTATCGAGATCTTTTTAAATTTGCGACTAATTCTGATTTAGTGCTTCTTCAAGAATCGATGATGGGAGAAAATTACGCCAGCTACTATACTGGTATGACCGGGTTAACCTGGACTGGCGCCATAAGTTTTTTCGATGGTCCCAGTGGTACCGGGGTAATGACTGCCTCGCGGGCTAAGCCGACCTATGAGGGTTTCGTGCAGAGCGAGGCAAGGGAGCCAATTTTTAGTACGCCTAAAATGATTGCGATAACAAAGTATAAAATTGCTGGTAGTAGTGATGAGCTAATGGTGGCAAATATCCACGGCATTAATTTTGTTACTACCTGGATTTATGAAAGCCAAATTGCCCAACTCAAAAAAGCCGTGAAAAATCATAAAGGGCCGCTAATTGTAACGGGGGATTTCAACACACACATGCCAGATCGTTATTTGGTGATTAAAGATATGGCCGACAGTTTAGGACTCAAATATGTATTAATGGAGAATCAACGTTTCGATTATTTAATTCTTGATCACATCTTTGTTCGTGGCCTTGAGACCAAATCAGCCCGGGTGCTCTATGAAGTGAATACATCAGATCATTATCCGCTTGAATTCACAGGGCAACTTACCCATTAAGCACGACTTTCGCCTAGCTTAGCGGCTACAGACTTGTTTTTTGACAAAGATATTACACAATAGGCCGGTATGAATTTAGATTTAGGCTTACTTTTGCTACGTATTTCTGTCGGTGGAATTATGTTTTGGCAGCACGGTCTACACAAACTGCTCCATTTTTCTGATCTTATACTTAAATTTCCAGACCCACTTGGTGTTGGGGTAAATATAAGTCTTGGCCTGGTTGTTTTCGCAGAATTTGTTTGCTCGGCCTTAGTGGCATTAGGGCTTTTTTCTCGATTGGCACTTATACCGTTAATCACCACTATGGCGGTGGCAGCCTTTGTTATTCATGCGACGGATGATTTTTCAAAAAAAGAATTAGCTATATTATTTTTGACAATTTACGGAGCGCTTTTTTTCACCGGCCCTGGGCGTTTTTCTTTGCAAGCATTTTTTAAAATTTCTGCAGGCAGATTTTCATGGTTTCTCAAATAAAAAATATTTTTTTAGCCATAATTTAGCTTTGCGTTTTAATTTACTCGCCTATAAGTTTCTTAGTTGAACCTTCAACGATGCTCCAGAGAGATTCATTAAAAAGTTCGGTGCCTATTATAAGAACAGGCGTTGGATCACTACCACGACTTTTTCTGACACTTGAAGGCAGTGTGCCAACACCGCCAAATTTATCAAGCCATAAACGACGAACCGCTAAAGAATTACTGATAAGAGTTTTATTTGTTGGTTTTTTCTTAAGGCGACCGTATTCGTAGGGACTTAATACACTAAAATTCGTATTTGTCGCAACCGTACTTAGCGATTGATAACCCACCTCGAGTAAGTGTTTAAATTTTTGTTTGCCAGGCTCATGTGAAGCGAAAATTAAATCTAGGTCACCGTTAAAAAACTTTTCTTCTAATTCGTTCTGATCAAATACATCTAGTTCAATAGTAGCAATATTTGAGCTATCAAGTAGCGAGTGCGCTACTTTTAATGCTAGTTCGTTTAATCCTTCAAGGCTACCGATATTAATATGGGTAGGAACTTGCGCCATCAAAGCTTCTTGAATTGCACTTTCAAGTTTACGCGAACTTTGCGTGTAAATTTCTGCCAAACGAAAGGCAACTGGTGTCCAGCCAGATTTTCTTTTTGTATTACGATCTAGCAGTATTACGTCATATTCACGCTCTAATTGCGAAATCAGTCGTGAAAGTTGTGGTTGGCTTAGGCCAACATGCGAGCTTGCACCAGTTAGATTCTTAAAGTGAACAGCTTTACTTAAAACAGCCAGCGGCCAATGTAGGTGTTGAGAATCCATATAATAAAGTGAATTACGTTAAGCTAAGTGATGGTGCAAGAGATTTTCAGAAGCCATATCTGTAAAATCAAAAATGACGTCTTCAGAGGTTAATAATTCATCGACTGAATTAGTAGCATAAAGAACTCCTAAGCCGCGAAATGTCGCCATAATTAACAGCGCTAGTTCTTTGCAATTTGTGCCATTTTTTAGTTCGTGCCCTACGGTAGGCTCAAGAATTGATTCGATATTTAGCAGCAAAAGTTTATATCCAGCTGCTAAAATATTTTTTTTCTTACTTGTTGATTTGCTTTTTGATGAAAGCCCGCCAAATAGCAAATGGGCCTTTGGCGCGTGATGAATAGCAAGTTGAGCGAAAAGACGACCGACAAACTGAATTTGTAATCTTATAGATGCTGGGTAAAGAAGTGGGGCAGATAAAATTTGCTCTGCTAGCTCGCATAGTGTTCTTTCAATGATGTTATCGAGAAGATCGACGCGATCGCGAAAATGCCTGTAGGGAGCATTGTGACTTACCCCGGCGCGCTTAGCAATATCTCGTAAGCTTAGTTCATCAATGCCGTTAATATTTAGTGCTTCGTTTGCTGCTTGAATAAGCGATTCTTTAAGATTGCCGTGATGATAGGTCATAGCGAAGAAAGTTCTCCTATAAATGTTTGAATTCTATCAATAACCCACTGGGGGTCATCTAACGTTAAATCATGACCGGCTGTGGGGTGAAATTTGATTTGTGCATTAAGTTTTTCGGCAAGGGCTTTCGAACAACGCACATCGACCATAGCATCTTTCATCGATGTAAGCACCAGTGTCGAAATGGATATTTTGTCAGGGCAGACAAAACGCGATGCTGCAAATGTCTGGCGAAAAAGCTTTTCTTTTGTCACCTTAGAGTCTTGGGCAATTTTAATTAGGTCGTCTAATACGGCTTTATCATTAATTTTTAAATTAGAAATCATTTTAAGTTGCTGACGAACAAAATCGTTGGGGGTTTTTAAAAACGTAGTCAAAATTGCTGTATACATGGCATAGGGTGAGTATCTTTGATAAGTGGGTGATAGATCTCTGGCGCTAGAGTTTATAATTACCAGTGCGGTAAAGTCTTTTGAGTATCGATAAGCCCAATCTAGCGCGATCATCCCTCCTAAAGAAAGCCCTATAACCCCCCAATTTGTTTGACTTTTTCGTTTTTCAAGAAAGCGCTCATGTAAGAAATCTGTATTTTCTTGAACGGTAAATGGTGTTTTGGCAGATGATTCGTCGCCAAAGCCAGGCAAATCAAGACAGAGAACGTGTGAGTCACTATCATTACTATCGTATGATAGTTCTTGCAGCTTGTCTTGAAAGCCAAGCCAATGTCTTTTTTCACGACCAAGACCGCGTAGCAGCAACCAATTCATAAATATATTTGAGCATAAAATCTGTGATAAAACAGTTCATTTTTGGTAGGATACTTCGAACTTTATGACGCGTCTAGATTCTAGTCCTTATTTTAACCGAGATTTAAGTTGGCTCAAGTTCAACGAGCGGGTTTTATATCAAGCGCAAGATGCGCGGGTGCCGCTTTTAGAGCGAATTCGCTTTCTAGCAATATTTTCATCAAACCTTGATGAATTTTTTATGAAACGCGTGGGGTATCTTAAGCGGGTGGTAGGCAGATCTGTCCCGCAAGTAGGAGCAGATCTTCTGCCGCCTGAAATGCTATTAACTGAAATACGCCAAGTTGTTTTAAGGCAAATACAGGCCAGACAGTATTGCTACGAAAAAAATCAAGCTGAGCTTACAAAAAATGGTGTTCATTTTCTCAAATGGAGTGACTTGACTGAAGATGAGAAAAAATCTGCCAAAGGGTATTTTCATAGTAAAGTGTTTCCGATCTTAACGCCGCTTGCGGTTGATAAGGCACATCCATTTCCTTTTTTGTCGAATTTATCTATTTCTTTAGGGATTGTGCTCACCCATCCGCAAAAGGGAGAAACTTTTTTTGCACGAGTAAAAATCCCAGATGTGTTGCCGCAATGGATACAGATTAACGCAACTAGCGGCGCTGGATTAGCAAAGACTTATCGCTTAATTAGGTTGGTTGACTTAATTTCTGAGAATTTAGAAGAACTTTTTCCTGAAATGATAGTAAAAAGCGTTATGCCGTTTCGAGTTACGCGAAGTGCAGATATCAGCGAAACCAGTGACGATGTCGAAGATCGCTTAGATATGGTTGAAGAAGAACTGCGCCTTCGTAGAATTGCCCGTATTGTGCGCTTCGAACATGGTAAAGCTAATGACTCATCAATATTTCAATTTTTGCGCGATGAGCTTGAACTGACGCCGTCAGATCTGTTCGAGATACCAGGTGAGATCAGCTACAATTGTCTTAATGAAATAGTTAGCCTTAATATTGTTGAACATAGATATGTACCGCATATTCCAGTACGTCCAGCCGCACTACTTGATGACGGCCGTGATATTTTTTCTATTATTCGCGAAAAAGACATATTAGTACATTATCCGTATGAAAGTTTTCATGATTCAGTTGAAAGATTTATTATTGAATCAATCAAAGACCCTAACGTGCTGGCAATTAAAATAAGTTTGTACCGTGCCGGTGAAAATAACCCCATAATTCCGCTGCTCATACGGGCTGCAGAAAAAGGTAAACAAGTGGTTTGCGTGATTGAACTCAAAGCGCGTTTTGATGAGGCGCGCAATATTTATTTGAGTGAAACTCTCGAAGGCGCTGGTGTTCACGTCGTGTATGGGATAATGGGAAAAAAAATTCATAGCAAAACTATATTGGTGATACGTAAAGAGGGTGATACCTATCGTTATTATTCGCACATCGGCACTGGTAATTATAATTCTAATACATCTAAATTATATACAGATCTAAGTGTTTTTACCGCAGACAAGCGTATCGGTAATGAGCTAATCGAAGTTTTTAATTTTTTAACTGGGCTTAGTTTGAAAAAAAGTTATAGCAAACTTCTTGTGGCGCCAGTAAATATGCGTAAACAATTTCTACAGTATATAAAAAAAGAAATAGAGTTTCAAAAAACACAAGGTAGTGGGCAAATTATAGCTAAGATGAATAGTCTTGAAGACCAAGAAATCTGCGATGCTCTTTACGTTGCTTCGCAGGCCGGGGTACAAATTGACCTTATAGTGCGTGGTTTTTGTATTTTACGCCCAAAAATTAAAAATTTTAGTGAAAATATTAGGGTTGTTTCTGTCATCGGGCGATTTCTTGAACACTCGCGGATTTTTTATTTTCGTAGAGGGGCACAAGACCCACTTGAAGGAAAATTCTATGTAGGCTCGGCCGATTGGATGTATCGTAACCTTAATAATCGAATTGAGGTTATTGCCCCGGTTGAAAATCAGCTCTCTCGCGAACAACTTTGGTTTGTACTGCAGAAACTATTAAATGATAATGTGCAGACGTGGGATCTTGACTCGCAAGGAGAATATGTTTTACGTAAGCCACAAAAAACTGATAGTAAAGGGGTACATGAAGAGCTAATAAAATATTACGCCGGGTTTTCTCATGGTCAATAAGCGCATACATCACAAACTTATCATAATTCGTCATGCCCATGCCGAAAATCGCGAAAAATTTAAAAAAAATACCGGTAAGTCTGATAATTTTCGCCCAATCACCCTTAAGGGTAAAGAAGAAATACAAAAAATAGCAAAATTTCTTAGGCAAATTGAGCCTGGCATAGATCTTGTGTTAACGTCACCATACACTAGGGCTCAGCAAACGGCCAAAGTGCTAGCAAAAAATTATAAAAATGTCGAAATTATCAATCTTGATAATCTTATGCCACATAGCTTACCGCAGGCGACACTTCAGTCTTTGAAGAAGATTAATAACGCAGGCGTAATAGCCATAGTTGGGCATGAGCCACATTTGAGTATATTTTTAAGTTTTATCTTGACGGGCTCTACCCGCAGTTATTTTGATATTAAAAAAAGCGGGTTTGCGATAGTTGAGTTTTTGAATATTATTGAAAAAAGAAAGGCGACACTTAAATGCTTAATTCAACCTTCGCAGGTGACAAATTTAGTAAAAAGTTAATCGAAAAAGGCTTGCCCACAAAGAGAAAGCTTAAACTTTCGCCTTTTCGTTTAGCCATTATTGATCTTGGCACTAATTCAGTGCGCGTTGATGTTTATCGTATTAATGGCAAACGTGTTCTTCGCACCTATCGTCGTAAAATAATGATTCGTCTAGGAGACGATGTTTTTAAAACTGGCAGACTATCACCAGAGGGTATGAAGCGTGCGATGAAGGCATTTTTAGGTTTTAAGCGACTTTTTCGCGAAATGCGAGTTGATAGAGTGGCTGCATTTGGCACTAGTGCTTTACGCTCGGCAAGTAACACTAAAGAGTTTTTAGCTGAATTAAATAAACGTACAGGGGTGCAAATTAAAGTTATTTCAGGCCGTGATGAAGGCAAACTCATCGCCTACGGTATTATCTCAAATATGCCAGCTCCTAAAAGTTATTATGCGCTGATCGATATTGGTGGGGGTAGCACCGAGGTTTCACTTTGTCTGGGTAAAAAAGTAGTCAGCGGTTACAGTTTTAAGTTGGGGGCGAATAGACTGCAGCAGATGTTTTTACAAACTATTCCGCCAAATTTTAAAAAAGGAGAATTACACCCAGTACTGGCACTGCGCCAGCATTTAAAAACAGAGTTGTATCCGCTAGCGCTTTTTGTAAAAAAACACCCAATTAGCTTTGCTATTGGCTCTAGTGGCACTATTCGCACCATCGGTAAAATATTAAAAAAAATTGGTCTAGCCGGTCAGCCTATACTGCGTGCAGAACTAAGTGCGCTAGTGGCTGAAATGCAAGTTATGCGACGTAAACAATTAAAATCGATTCCTGGGCTTGAGGCCAATAGAGTAGATTTAATTTTACCAGGCGCTATTCTTCTTGAAGAAATACTTTATGCTATTAAAAGTAGTCGCTTGGCAGTAACAGATTTGGCTTTGCGTGATGGTATTTTACTTAAAGAGCTTGAATCTAGATTTACCGGCTAAGGTTTTGTAATCAGCAATATGCCAGCATAATGACTCAAACCAATTTCTACGTTGCGCCTGGATATGTGTATGGTTTTTTGACCAATCGAATAGAGTTATGAAAAAAGCAAAAAAGATCCAATTAAATAATCTTGAGGGTGTAACTCGTTTTAATAATTTCACGAATTCTAATTGCAATTGAGGCTGAAGTGCTATCTGACCGACCCATAAGCATAGAAATAAACTTTGCCATATAGTAATAAAAATCAGAAAAAGGTCCACTCACTTTTTCAGCTAAAATGCTCTTAGATGTTCTAACAACAGTTACATTAATGCCGAATGGCCTTAGTTCATGCCATAGTGATTCAGAAGCCCCCTCAAGCGCATGTTTAGAAGCCGAATAAGAGCCCATTGTCGGCATGCCTAATAAACCAGCCGCTGATGAGACATTAATGATTTTACCGCGCCCATTTTCGCGCATGGTTGGTAAAACTTTGCGAATTAGCATCATGGGACCTAAATAATTTGTTTGCATTTGTTCAAGCTCTGATTTTGCGTCCATTTGCTCGGCCACACTTCTAAAACAAACTCCTGCATTGTTAATAAGAACATCTAAGCTTTTCCATTTCATTAAAACAGTATCGACAGTCTCAATAAAAGTGTCAATAAGTTCGATTATTATATCAGGTTCGCCCTCGCACTGTATAGATTTTAGTTTTTCTAGGGCATTAAGATTTATATGCTCATTCGTTTTTTGCTGTTTTTTTGTTACAGGTCATTTTAAATTTATGTGAGCCTATCACTGGGTATGACCCTATAAGTACCTCTGAAGAACTTGCGTTCGCAGAGGCTGCAAATAGTAAATTTAACAAAATAAATTTCATTTCTCTTAATGAGAGCAATCTCTGTGCCTTGGCGAGACAGCGTCTAAGCCAACTTGGTTATTTTATTAGTTATTTTTTTTACTACCTTAGCAGATTTCGGCGTTAAATAGTTACAACAGCAGAAATACATAAAAGATTATGACTTTGATTAAATTATTAACAAAAACAGAAATTGGTCAATTTTAGCAAAATATCAAAAATAGAATCATGAGTGTCTAGGCAGTATTACGCATATTTCTATTCGGCATAAGTTGTGCAGCTTCTGTAATTAGAATTTTTTTGTGTGGGGGGGGATTACATGAAAAGAAACACTATTTTTGGGCTACTAATTTGCTGGTCTTCATTACTTATAAGTGCCTGTGGGGGTTCAAAATCTATATTAAAAAGTATTACAGTTAAAACTGATACAGATTCTTCGCAAAATGCGTGGGTACAGATGGATGCTACACTAAATATGGGTGGGTTAAAATTTCCGGCCCTGTCGCTACCAATAGCTAGCCCTAACGACCCTAGAGTTATTTTGGGACAAATACAGCTGCAGACAACTTTAGACGGTAACAATATTATATCAGCTGATGTAAATGTAACCGAGATAGCAAAATATCGGTTAGGGCAGGACAGTCGTTTGCCAAACGGTGGGCAGATTCCGGTTGGTGGTTTAAATGGAGTGGTTGCTGCACGTTTTGGTGGTAACTCTAAAGTTTATATTGGCTCAACAGATAAACAAATTGTTATGGGGGTCGCAATTGCCATCAAAGAGTTCGACAGTATTTCGCGTTATTTGCCAGGGGCCAATTTATTTCTACCTTTCTCAGCAAAACAAAAAGTAAACGGTCTCGCTGGTGTATTCACTGGTTCTCAAAGTGGTACAAGCGGCATTGGCATATTTTTCGAAGTGCCCAACACTGTCACATCAACTTCATCGGCTAAATTTTTAGCTACTGGCGAGAACTCATCAGAGGGCATTGCCTTACAGGGGCAGCTTTATCAGCTTAGCCGCAAGTCAAAGGTGGTTAATATAAAGTAAATACATTATTTGTGGGCGATTGCTAACGTACTTTTGCCCACTCCTGTTCTAAATGTAATTTTGTAATCCAGCTTTTTAAATAATCATGGTCAATCTCGGTGTTTGAAATAATCCCGCGAATATCACGAATGTGTTTTTCTGAGCCACCTTCGCGAAAATACTCTAACTTTTTTAAAATTATATCCTCTGCAGATGCGAGATTTGCAGAGAAGCCCTCCCATAATTCGATTCGCTGTCTACGCGCAAATCTAGACTGGTCGAATGCTGTAACTTTTTTAACTATAACATCAATTTTAAGCCCAGTAAGCACATGCAATAAATTAAATTGCCCACGATTTCTGATCTCATCACTCAAAATCTCTATCGGTGGGCAATAATACTCTGGCTGAGTAAAAAGTTTTTCGAATTTTATGGCGTCTTCGGGCTCGACATCAATCACAATATCCATATCGCGTGTCAGTCGAGGCTCACCATAAATCATTGAAGCGATAGACCCAACTATCATATAAGAAATGTCGGCCCCTTCAAGTCGCTTAAGGGCATTTTGAAACGTTTCAATAAACGGAACCATTTAGGCGCAACCCTTTTCTATTAGCTCCATAGTTTTTTGATGAATTATTTTTTCTGTCCAATCGGTATGTTTTTTTCTAAGTTGATATGATTTAACTTCGTAGGCAAAATTAAAAAGATCTTCGGCTATTTTTAGTTTCTGCTTAGCGTTTATGTAAGAGAGATTCTTTTTACCGATCATTAAATTACCCCAATCTGTGTGTTTTTATCTACAGGTCTTTTTGATTAATATCAATATCCATAAATTACTACAAACTGGACCTATTCTTTAGGCCAGGCTCAACTTCATTACCTGTCTTTGCAAAAATCAGGAGCTGCTTGAGAAAGATCTTTGTCAGCTTTAGTGTCGACAAATTTCAGACCTAATTGCTCACAACAGTTCTTTTCTTTGCCCGCCTCAAATTTACATTTCTTTTCCCTATAATTAATGAAGCCTTTATCGTCAGGATATGTTTCCTTCCATCCTGCGGGCAATTTGTAATAGATGCATTCGTCTCCTGACCAAAACTTAGCGCACTGATCCTTTTTGATCATCAAACCCCAAGGAAGGGGCTCAGCAAAAGCAATACTACTTAAAAAGATTAACGATACCGAAATACGTGTTTTCATTCACACATACTATAGACGAAAATTTTGTCTGTCTAGAAATAGAATCATTTCGTGACGTATAGCGCTTATGTGATGGTTGGAGGTGGAAACGCCAAAACAAAATATCGAGTTAGTCAAAAAGCGACTAACAGGAATTTAAAATGAAACGTAAAAGTTCAAAAATCAAAACTCCCGCGAAGTGCCGTGACAGGTATTTTATCCGGCAGCCGACAGAAGGTAACGATTGATCGTATTCTTTGTTTAGCGGTCCAGCCTAAATCTTCTAAGCTGGTTTTCTAACCAGCTTTACAAACTCTTTGCGGTAAGGGTCTTCTTTGTCATTTACCGAAGTGTGTTTACTTGCCAGGTCAGCAATGGCCGAAAAACTAGTTGTGGACTTGTGGTCAGAATCTCTCAGTAACATTCCGAAAGAGGCCACGGCGGAAGCAAACTGAAAATCCGAACTTGACTGGGTAAAATTATGCGGTTCATTTTTAACAGGCACTTCGATAAGTTTTGAAACATCGCCCTCGGGCTGTTTGTAGCGAAGTTTGACTGTTAACAATTCTCCATTTAAATGACCCTTGTCATTTTTTGCAGTTGTGGCCTGGTATTTAAGAGCATCAACCTTGGCCGATTTCACCGGCATCTTTTTTGTCGTCGTTAAAATCCTCTTTATTGAGCAGACGATTTTCATATCCCACCAAGCGATACGAAGACACATAGGCCGGGTTAAATTCCACTTGAATTTTTACGTCTTTGGCGATTGTGACTAAGGTGCCGCTCATTTGCTTAACAAACATTTTTTCAGCTTCCTGTTATGTGAAAATTCAACCAATCTCTCAGCCTAACAACGGCCGAAAATACCACACTTCCAGTTTCATTTCAGGCGATCGTACTACGATTTCTGCTCCGCCCAGAGCACCAACCGGATTAACAGCTCAATAATAAGAATATCAATTTGAAAATGTGCAACAAATGCTCTGTGTGAAATTATCTTCAAGATTTCATGACGAAAAATACATAAAAACAGGGATGAGACAGTTCGTCTCTGAGTATACCAATACGTCCCCCTCAAAGAATGCCTCTATCTCACCATGTACACCTAATTGCTTGCGCGCACTCTACTGGCGACGGCATCACACTTGCATGATTCAGAGTACGTGCTCGCGTAACAAAAAGTTTAGGAGGAGAATATGGTACGTGCAGCGATTGCATTTACCATAACAAGACACAAGACAAAGGAGAATTTTATGGGCCAAGCAACTAGTGAAATTTTTAATAAAGCGACCACACCTGTTCATGACTTAAAAAGCA
>Ga0154799_1066_pt6 | contig 18125 bp, 14 predicted proteins | sample Rifle2008BG16ft_FD_105807 | JGI IMG/M metagenome (GOLD analysis project Ga0154799, IMG submission 105807) | Bdellovibrionales bacterium RBG_16_40_8 | reverse complement strand
AAACCCTCAGCTCTGCCAGCGAGAAGACTTTGATAATCTTTTCTCTGAGCTTTTTTAAGACCTCGAGGTATTGGCAGCCTCATAAGCTCACTGTAAAGACGCATGTTTTCGCGACTAACGCGATTTAAGCTTAATACTTCTAAAGTAAAATCACCTCTCTGAATTGCCTTAGTTGCAGCTTGTTCTGATCGTCGCAAAAGATTCATTCGACGAGATAATGTCAATTGAAGTTTTTCTTCAGTATTTGTACTAATTTTTTGTGACGCCAATTCTTTGTCGAGCTCTTTATAATTCTCAATAGACATAAAACGATTAAGAATAACTTCAGATGAACTTTTTCTTACCGCAGATTCTTTAAGGTATGTGTTTAACATATTGTAATTTTTGTCATGCGCAAAAATCTCTAGCACTAGTCGCCCATATATTTCTGGCGTTTTACTAAATGTTTTCTTTAAATGAGAAAGCTCATTCCACGGATATTTAGACTCTCGTACAATCTTAGCGCGTATTAAATTGGCCTTATGTTGATCGTTTTCTTTTTTTAAATACTCTTCATATGCTTTTTTTGACGGCTTGCCTGCAAGCTCTGTTAATACAGCTAATTTTAAATGTTTTTCAGCAGTAGTTAGCTCATTCATCTTAGCCATTTTCGCTAAACTTAATGCGTTTTTAAAATCTAACCGAAGTTCAGCCACCCATAAACGCTGACTCGTTGCATATTCTCGGTCTGCATTTGTCACATCAGCTGTTTGAATGATTTGTCTAGCAGCGCGATCAACACCATCAAGATCTTTAAGCCGCTCAGAAAGCAAAATTTTATTTTTATATATATTTATTTTTTCTTTACTACTTGCATCAGCTAGCGGCGCATTTTCTAGCTTTGTTATCGCCTGTCGCAAGTCTGCGTCGCTACCCTTGCCAGCATTATATTTGACTGAAACTTGATTAACTATAGATTGACGAGCTAATTTATTATACTCACTCTTTTTTTGTAAAAATAATTTAGCGTAATTAAGAGCGCTTTCTTCAATTGACAGATGATCTTTAACCTGAGCCCACGAATCTAAAGCCAAATCTGCTGCCTGTATTTTCATATTTAAAGGTAAATTATTTTTATTAGTAGCTAAGCGATCAAAGTCTAAAGCTACCTCTTTATACTGTTTTTTCTTATACTTGATATAGGCAAGCTGGTACTGCGCTTCGTCGCTTTTTGGACCATGCGGATTTAAATTTAAATAGTGTTCATAAGCGCGCCCCATTGCCGAAACATCCTTTGATTCTTCAGCACACTCAATTTCTGCCATTAAAGCACTTTCGAAAATTCTTTTTATGAAATCCGTTCGAATTTTATCTCTGCCATTTTCACGCTTTTTTAACAAACGAGCGCCCTCTTCTGCGGCCAAGTGATAATATTTAGACGCAGTTATGTTGTTTTTAGTTTTGCGCGCAATGTGGCCTGTCCAATTTATCATCTCGATGTCGTCAGGATTACCGGCATAATAAGTCATCAAAGCCTCAAGAAGCTCAGATGTAGGCTCAACCTTTTCTTTTTTAATCCACCCATGAATATATACTCGCGACTTGGCCTTTAAATCGTCACAAATCGTTTTATTTTTACAGCTGTTGCTAATTATATTTTTATAATATTTTTTATATTCGTTTAGCGACTCTTTAACTTTATTTTGATCCCATAGGCCCTGAGCCGTGCGGATTTGAATTTCTAACCTTTCGTCGTTACTGATATCCTTAAATTGGCCATATATAGACCATATATATAGCGCACCCTCTTTATTTCCTAAACGATCGCATTCTTGCCCTAAATAAAACAGATTAGGCTTTTGGTCTTCTTTTGAACTTAACGAGATAAGTTCAGAAATTGCATTCTTATCTACAATTTCTCGCGCCATAAAAGTTGCAAGGTCGTACGTTAAGTCTTTGCGTAGTGAGGCTTCGACATTATTTTTGCTACGCAAAATTGAAAGAAGTGTTTCTTTTGCCAATTTGCTTTGACCAATATTTAGGTAACTCCAAGCAAGCCTATAACTAACAAAGTTTTTATTAGATATGTCAAATTGTAATGCCTGCTCAAAATTCTTTTTTGCATTTAAAAAGTCACCACCTCTAAAATTAAGCTCGCCAAGTCCGGCGTAAGCTTCTCCGATTAGGTCTAAGTCATAGTTTTCTTTTTGTTTTATAATATTTAAAAAAACTTGGCGCGCTTCGTTTATTTGCCCATTTAATATCTGCAAGTGCGCAATTTGTAGTAGTATTCGCGCACGCCTTTTTACAGGCAATATAGAAAAAGCATCTTGATAATATTTTATAGCACGAACCCGCGTAGAATTTGACTCTTGGCATTTTGATTTTGCGCATAACCTTTCTTCTTCTTGTATTGCAATTAGGCGAGCTTTATCTGAATAAAGATCAGCTAATCTTACCATCACATGAGCTTCATTTGCTTGCCCCACCAGTGACGGCAATGCCGACTCTAGCTTGTCAATCACCATGTCATGAGCATGAATATCTAATTTGCCTGCGCGCGCAAACTCACCGAAAGATAAACAAAATAAAAGCGCGCCGAGAAATCTAATCATTAATTTCTTTCTCCTTGCAAGACAGCAAAGCTAATTTTTGAAAAACCAGCTCGCAATCCAGATAGCACAACAGGATTCAGTGAAGAAAAATTTGCCCTTTTATCTGCTTGAACAATAATCCTCTCGTTAATTTTGCGTTCGCCACGCAAAACAATACCCAATTGTTCAATATTCAATACCCTATCATTTATAAAATATTTGTTGTCTTGAACTCTAACGGTAATACTTTTTGCAGCTAGCAACTCACTTTGCGTGGCTTCTGGCAAAATCATCTCGCGCGGTATTTTCATCTCAAAAGTACCAGATGTTGTGCTTACCAAAAGATAAATTACCAATATTGTAAAACCATCTACTAGTGATGTGAGCGTAAGACTTAATGAAAAAAACTGTTTCATTATTTTTTGTTTAGGTTTAAGCGAACTTTGGCCCTTTAACATAGACTGAATGAGACTTTGATTTAGTATTTGTGACTCATTAAATTTCATCTGCTACTCCATATAAATACTTAAAGCGGGGCAATGCCTATATTGGTTATATCTTGCTTTTTTAACCGATCCATAACGGCAACAATATCTTCATACGAAGAATTAGCTGCTGGTAAAATCAAAGCCACATTGAGTTGTGGCATAGCTACCTTTATGTTTTTTGCAAACCGCTCAATATCGCGTGCGTTTACATGCCTGTCTAAATGTTGAATTGTAATAACTTTTATATTTTCGTTTAGATCTTTACCATTTTTAACACTAACTTGTACTGAGCTATCGTTTTCAAAACGTACCCAAAGTGCCGTAGGGTTTTCGCTCGCACCTAACGGTACTTCTGTGCCAACCGCCTGTGATAAATTTAGTGTCCCTACATGAACCCACACGCCAGTTAAAAGCAAAAAGCAAATGCAAACCGCCAAAATAGAGATCATCGGCATCAAATTAACTTCAAAATCTAAACTTTTTTCTTTTTCCACTTAAACACTCTTTTGTGGTCGTACTGTTCGGCCTGGGATAGCTTCATAATTAAAGCTTAGCCAATTGAACACTTTTAAAGCTGCTTGATTTAAATCTTCTTGAAGATGATTAGTTCGATTAGTCAAAACAGCGTACATTACTAAAGCCGGGATAGCCGTAATAAGCCCATATGCAGTAGTGTTCATGGCCAAAGCAACGCCTTTAGTTAATAAAATTGATTTTTCGGCTGCATTAAGATTAGCCACAGACGCAAACGCATTAATAAGACCAATAATAGTTCCTAATAAACCAAGAAGAGTGCTTACGTTACCAAGCATTGCGAGAAAACCAGTACGTCGCCCAAGCTTAGCATTTTCAACAGCTAGAACCTCATCCATTTTTGCTTGAATTTCGTCACGACCGCCCATATTTTTAGCCGCCATGGCACCAGCAAGAACAACTGCAGCAATAGGCTCTGAATTCGCCAAGCCGCTGGCATTTTTAACAGCTAGCTCAAGCTCACCACGTCTAATATCATCTTCAAAATTACGTATAATTTTCTTTTGATTTTTTTTATTTATCATATAAAGCGCAAAAGCGCGCTCTGCTATAATTGCGATTGAGGCGATTTGTACTCCTAGGATGGCGTACATCCAGACACCCCCTTCGCTGAAAGCCTTGGTAATTTCAGTTATAAAGCTCATTTGTGTAACCATAGCGCTTGCTCCTTTAAAGTAGTTGTCAGATATATTTTTCAAAAAGTTATGACAGAAACTGTCACAACGCCGTCTGATACAAATTCGTACAATATTGTGCGCAAGTATGGTGCCACGATAAAATGGTCACTGTTTGGTTTTTAGACAAATCAAATGGAACTATCTACAGAGTAGTGACTCAATTTGCGGCCCCATTAGGGTTTAAGAGCTGCTATTAAGTCCTGAAGAATTTGAAAAATTTCCTCTGTATTTTTATCAAACGCCGCTGATGACGACTTTGCATTTTTCAATCTAGAGCGCCTAAATTGTGATTTTGTACTTAGGTCCTCAATGACTTTACCTTTATTTGAGATCGAAATAGCTCCATCCCCCATAAAATTCTCAATAAGGGCAGCTGATAAAACACCCGCATAATCTCTTTCAAACTTCATCGGTCTACTTACTTCATATGGCAGTATAATATCAGAGACTATTCCAGTTTTTTGCGCACTACGACCTGATGGAGTAAATACTAATCCTGTAGTTAGTCTCATTAAAAGACCCTCGCCAACAGACATAACCGATTGCATGCTGCCTTTGCCGTAAGATGTTTTATTACCTATAATAATAGCGCGATCGTAGTCTTGAAATGCCCCCGCCAAAGATTCAGATGCACTTGCCGAAAAAGAATTTGTTACAACCACTAAAGGCCCACCCCATAGAACAGGTTGAGAATGATCAATTGGCAAAGTTTCTTTTTTATTGTCTTTGTCTACACTTGTGATTGCCGCACCGTCATCTGCAATAAAAAGCCCTAGTATTTTAGGTACTTCGTCAACTACGCCACCGCCATTGTTTCGCAAATCTAGCGCTACCCCAACTATATTATTTTTGCTCAAAACTTCGCTAAGTGCCTTTCGCAAATCATTACTCACCTCGTGGTAAAATGCATCAAAGCTAACTCGTGCAAGTGGGCCGCCTGGAGAATCAACAACTTCAACCTGAATTCGCGAAGAAGCAAGTTCGATTCTTTTTCGCTTTAAGCTAACGTCGAATGTAATATTATCACGTAATACACGTAAATTAATTTCTGAATTTTCTTTACCCGCAAATATATTAACAGCTGAGTCAGATGAAATATTTCTTAACCAAATCCACGAAGAACTTTTATTATTTTCAGATAGCCGTTTTTTTATTTCAGGACTAGTGACATGAGTAATAATGTCACCTACCTTAAGCCCAGCTTCAGCAGCCGCGCCATTTGGCACCAGATCTATAATTCGATAGCCCTTGATATCGGCGGCTCTAGAAAGCCCAACGCCAACATAATCAGACGACATTCTTCTGATAAGATCAGCCGACTCATGTAATAAATGAAAATCAGAGTGCGGATCTAAAGTTTTTATATAGGATTTTGCAATAGTAAGCGGTATATTTTGCTCATCTAGCTCTGTTGCTAAACGCCAAATAGTTGAGCGCATTTCACGTATAGCTAATACAAACGCATGACGCTCAGATATATTAGTAGATTCTATTTGCAGCATAGTTATTGCCATAATATCAATAAATTTATCTTCAGCTTCTTGAATAGTTGAGGGTCGCTTTTCTATTATTAGATCAATGTTATTTTTTTGATTTGATTTACTTGCGATTTCTCGTGCGCGTAGAAATACTTTTTTTCTATATTCAATATTCTTAGAAAATTTAGCTATGAGATGATTGTATCTCGCTATAGAGTCGTAAAGAATCATTTGAAATATATCGCGCTTTGTTGACCTGAAAGTTTCATTATCAATTTCACTAAGCTCTGGAGCTGAGAGATTCGACAGTAATTCAAATTCATTCTGTAATAACGTAAGCGACATTGGATCTATAATATTTATAAATTCAACAACAGCCTGCTGTGTTTGCTCTAAACTTAATTTATGCACACTTTGATGGTTTGCCAGGGCAAAAGATAAAATTACAACTTCTGGTTTTTGTATTTCTGAAAGTAATTCGCTACAGGCTTTCGAATCATTCGTTTTCGTATTGCCAGCAAAAGTAGCGAAACTTATAATTTGTAAAGAGATTACGAGAACTATTATAAAATGGCGCATTTACTTTACCCTCCCAGACATTAAGTTTGGCCATGGTAGCAGAGCAGAAAATATTTAATGTATTAGCAAATGAATCGTGTAATTTTTTTACTGATTTTAAGCAAAATCTCTATAGTTTCAGCTAGTTATAGCTAGAGATGTTTTGAAGACTCATAAGAATTTGTTATCGCAAATTTTATTTTGGCTACTTTTTTAAATAATTAATAAACGCCAGGCCGGCTAGCATTATGGCAAGCACATAGTTTATTACACTAATGGCTGACATGCCAGCGATCGTTGGGCCTTGATCCCAAATATGCAAAATAGCGGCACTAAGCACAAGACTTGCAACTATGACACCTAAAAACATTGTGTTAGCTGCATTTTTTGTAGTCACACGTAAATTTTCAATTTCATGAATTTGCGTTTTTAATACGAAATCTGGAGATGAAAGCCTGAGCATAATTTGTTTTATTTGCCTAGGCAAAGAAGCCATCAGCGAATTTACATCGCGCCCAACAGATGAAATATCTCGCAGAATTTTTGTGGGCTCAGCGCGTGATTGTACAAGTTCAGCCGCAAACTCAAGCGCATAAATAAGAAAGTTAAAATCCTTCATGATAACCCGGCCCATACCCTCGATAGAAATTATCGATTTACAAAACATTATTAACTCAGGCGGTAGCCGCAAGCCATAACGTGATGCTAGTGCCGCAGAATTCATCATCAGTTTACCGACGTTAACATGCTTTAACGTTAACCCATAGTATGGGGCGATCATATCACGCAAATCGCGGGCGAATAGATCTACATCTACTTGATCTGTATATGGAGCAAGGTCAATGTACTCATACGCAAAACGGTCATAGTCTTCGCTAGCTAGTGCCACAAACATATTGGCAATAGCACCTTGGGTTTTTCGATTAAGTCGCCCAATTACCCCGAAATCAATAAGACCTATACGATTGTTCGGTAAAACAAACATATTGCCTGCATGCAAATCACCGTGAAAAAGCCCATCAGTAAATACCATTTTTAAATAACAGCGTAAACCCGTACGTAATACAGATTCTGGATTAATGCCCTCTTGATCAAGTGCATTTTTTTGACTAAGCGGGATTCCTTCAAGTTCTTCAAGTACCAGAACTTTTCGACCAGAAAACTCATCATATACTTTTGGAATCTTAATATTTGGTTCTTTAATAAAATTCTCTTGAAACCTACGAATATTATTTGCTTCAATCACAAAATTAGTTTCAAAATCTAGTGTGCGCGCAAATTCGTCAACTACCGCTAACGGATTAAATATCTTTGCTTCTGGTACGTATTTCTCAAGTAGGCCCGCTAAAAAATAAAGAACACCTACGTCTTCTCGAATAGTATCGGCAACCCTTGGCCGCTGCACTTTTACGACAACGCGCTCGCCATTTTTTAAGCGTGCCAAATGCACCTGCGCAATGCTGCCAGCAGCGAGTGCCTCGCGATCAAATGAAGAAAAAATACTCTCTATTTTCGAGCTAAAATGGCTCTTTAATTCTTTTTCTATATCAGAATATGATAGCGGCGTAACACGATCGTGAAACTTACTAAATTCTGATGTATATTCTTCTGGTATTAAATCTGGACGAGTTGCAAGAAGTTGTCCTAGTTTTATAAAAGTGGGCCCAAGTTCTTCGAAGGCACTTCGTAGACGTTCAGCCGTTGTTAGATCGCTTGCGCCGACGGGCAGAAGTCGCTCGAGAATTGTGAGGTGACGCAGGTTGGTCTTTTCTATTATGTCTTGAAACCCGTGCTTCGCGAACACTGCGACGATTGTTTTCATGCGGGCGGCGTTCTTGAGGGGGTTTGCTCTTCTTTTTAATAGCATCAGATGCTTTGTCGCCTTTCGCGAGCACAAAGTCAATGCGGCCAGCCTGATAATCTGCTGCCGCCACCTGCACTTGAATTATATCGCCAATTGAATAGGCGCGTCCTGAACGCTTACCCACTAAGCGTAAATTTTCTTCATCAAATTTAAAGTGATCACCACCCAGCTCCTCAATATGTAGCAGCCCATCAACATCAAATTTACGCAACGAAATAAATACTCCGAATTTTGTCACTGAACTTATCATGCCCTCAAACTCATCGCCTAAATGTTGGTGCATAAATCGCGCCTTTTTAATAGCTAAAATTAGCCGTTCAGCTTTAACCGAGCGCTGCTCACAAGCACTTAGCATAGAACCTGCTTCTTCAAGCTCTGACATATGAATTCGTGAATACCCCTTAATGCCTAGTGATGCCTTTAGTAACCGATGAACAATTAGATCTGGATAACGACGTATAGGAGAAGTAAAGTGCGTATAAAACTTAAATCCCAACCCAAAATGGCCAATATTTTGGGCGCTATATTTAGCCTGTTTCATCGAACGAAGTGTTAGCATATTTACGACAGACTCTTGCGGCAGACCAGAAAACTCTTTAAGCGCATGAGAAAGACGTTTTTGCAGCTGACCGTCACTTAGCTTGCGGTAATACCCAAAAGCATTTAAAAATCTCTCAAGAGTAACGAGCGCTTCTTCTTTTGGAGAATCGTGTATACGAAAAATTGCAGAAATATTTTTAGCGTTAAAATGCTTGGCTACTGCGACATTCGCCGCAAGCATTAATTCTTCAATTAGCCGGTGTGCAAATAAGCGTTCTGATTTAATAATGTCAACAGGTAAGCCGGCCTCATTAAGTTCAACTGTAGATTCTGGCATATCAAGATCAAGGGAGCCTTCTTTAAATCTACGCTGCATTAATATATGCGCGAGCTCACTGGCACAACGAACTTCGTCTTTTACATGCGTAAGTTGGCTTGGTATTTCACCATCAACTATTTCTTGTGCTTCGCCGTACGTAACACGCGCTTGGCTTTGTATTATCCCTTCGTAAAATTTTGAACTCTTCATTTCACCGTTAAAATCAAAATCCATTTCTGCCACCAAAGACAGTCGCGGGACTTTAGGTTTTAACGAACACAGCTCGTTACTTAAAGCCTCTGGCAACATCGGGGATACAAAATTGGGAAAATAAGTGCTTGTGCCCCGCTCATAAGCTTCTTTATCTATTGCGGTACCTGGCCTTACATAATGGCTAACGTCGGCGATAGCTACCGACAATCGAAATCCATGATGGATCTTTTCTACAAATATTGCGTCGTCAAAATCTTTTGCCGTTTTGCCGTCGATGGTAATAAAATTTTTTCTGCGCAAATCTTTTCGCCCAACAAAATCACTTTCTGATACGTCTTGTGGCAGCCGCTCAGCCTCGGCCCTTGCTTTTTCTGAAAATTTAAACGGTATGTGTTGTACCGAAAGCACTCGCTCGTTATCAGTTAACGGATCAGAAATATCTCCGATAACACTTTCTATCTGGCCTTGAAATCCACGCAGAGAATCGGGATAACTTGTAATCTTCACGACGACCCAGTTTTTGTCTTCAACTTTTAAATTTAGAGACCAGCCAACCTTTAGATCTTCTCCCCAAGCGAAACTATCGTCATGCAATATACCCTGTGTGGCATTTATTTTTTTTAAATGCCCAGTAACTTGTTTTGTGTCTCGCTCAATAATACTAACAATCTCACCACGGGGGCGCCCGGCATCACGTTTAATTAGTATTTGCACACGATCGTTTGACATCACACCATGCATAGAGTGTTTGGCAATATAAACGTCAGGTATATCACTATCGTCTGGTATAAAAAAGCCGTACCCGTCAGGATGACGCTTTACTGAACCATCAATTTTTTTATTAAGCGGTATGTGCGGTTTTTTCATTATAAGTTTAAGTGGTAACGCCAGAGCCAGATTTTACTATTAAAAATTTTAAATACTTTTCTTTCCAAATTCCTAATTCCATTGCACCTTGGCACCCAGGACAATTGATAATTTTCGGTAAATTTATTTGAACTGCTTCACCCGCCGAAGAGTCTATATAGTCTTTACCGCGTTGGGCAAGATAAAGCTCTACATGTTCGCATTTTTCACATTCGTATGGCACAAAAAATGACTCAACTGTTGCCGATGTCGGTAAAAAACCATCTATAATATTAAAATAGTCTACAACACGCGGCGGAGTCTTTCTGAAAACGATTTGTATTCTCTCATCAAGCTTACTTAACCAGTGCGCCCAAAGCTGAACGGCTTCTGAGTTGATATATTTTATATTTTCACACTCGAAAATGACCCGCTGAGATAAAAGAGGCTTTATATTAGGTAGCGACATAGTCTCACTCAAATCATTCGATAACTCAATGATAACATCGTCAGCTGTTTTGTGGGTTTTTATATCTATTGTCATTAAAAATAAAACGTGTATCCGAGCATGGCTAAAATGCCGCTCATTGAGGCCGCGAAATCTCTTTCTCCATCATCTTCAATTTCAAATTCTTTACCCTTATCCGCCTGCGTTATTATTGAATCACCAGTAAAAAAACCACTCGTACTGTCAACAATAAATCTATTAAAAGAAAGAAATCGAGCGCCACCTTCTACATTTATACAGTGACCAGGAACAATACAAAATTCAGCCCCTAAACCGAGCATATAGCCAATATTACTTCCGCTAAATTTTACATTTCCGCCAGTCTCTTCAATCTCACCACTCATGTGCCCGTAGCCTATCCCAAATTGCGAGTAAAATTTAATTGATTTATCCTCAAGCATGTACCACTTAAGCATAGGAAAAATCGTAAACCCACCAAGATTATATTTCGCATCAGTGCCAGATTCTTCTTTGTAGTAATAATATGACGGTCGAAGACCTATTGCGATCGAGCTGCCAGATAAACGGCGCGTGATTTGAGCATTACCCTCCCACGCATTGCCAAATTTGCTGGCCCCCGACGCCACTGCATCTATTACTTTATTCATGTCTTCTTGGTCAGAATTAATAAAGCCAATATTGCCGCCGATAGACCAACTGCCTGAACCGCCACCAACCGCCCACGCATTTGATACAGCTAGCAGTGCGATGAGTGCTATTAAATATCTTAAATGCTTCATACAAATCCCTTCTAGCTGCGTTTATTATATTTTCTCTTGCTATTTCTGCTGGTCAACTAGAGTCAAAAAACCTAGACTAGACGAAGGCATGAATCCTTTTGAATTGGCCGTAAACAACAGTATTGGACTCTTTTTCGCGCTATGGCCACAACCAACGCCACCAAACGAAAAACTTCTTTCAGCAAAAATTGTTGCTCATCGTGGGGTGCACGAGAACAGTTTAGCAATTGAAAATTCACGTGAAGCATTTCAACTAGCCGTTAACAACAAATTATGGGCTATTGAGTTTGACGTTCGCTTTACGCAGGACAATATACCTATCATAAGCCATGACCCAGACAATGGCAGGCTTTTCGGTTGCCCTGACATTGTTTTTGCACAGGTAGATTTTTTAACACTACGAAAAAAACTCCCACAAATAATTTCTTTACAAGAAGTAGTTGCCGAATTTGGCAGAAAAATTCATTTTATGATCGAAATAAAAGACAGTCTGCACCATTCGCCTTTAAGAATAAAATCTCTTCAACAAATTTTAGCAACGCTTACTCCAAAAAAAGATTATCATCTTTTGTCTTTAGACCCTGATTACCTTGAGGCGCTGACTTTTTTTGCTCCAAAAGACGCCATGATGGATGTAATTTGGCTAGATTCTAAAAAAATTATGAAAAAAAACAATGAATTAAATCATGGCGCAATAGCCGGGCATTTTTTATTTTTTAACAAAACTCAGATAAAAGACCTTCAAGAGAAAAATAAGCTAGTTGGCGTAGGATTTTTAGACTCACGAAATTCGTTTTATAGAGAAATCAATCGCGGCGTAGATTTTGTATTTACCGACAAACCTTTACGACTTAAGAAGGTAATTTTTACATAGTCCGTTAATAATGACTAACCTTTTTGCTATTTCACTCCTATTTCGCTAGTTCATATGGTTGGGTTTTAACCGCACGGGGAGGAAAAAATGAAATATTTAGCATATATATTACTTTTCACGCTAGGCTTGTCACAAAGTACGCAAGCTAGCCCAAGTAATATAGTCTACACCGAGACAGTTAATAAAAATGCCGGGTTTTTTAGTATTAAAGAAATTCATATCGAGCGACTTCAAGAAATGGAACTAACGCTACCGATGAATGAGTCTGGCAATTACCTAAGCGATTGTTCAAAATCTGCGATTAATGACAATTCTACGGGATTCATGCGTACGACGGATTCGCTTGACGATATTAGCCTAGATGACATCATTAATATTGGTAAAAAAGCATGGCAATTTATTATAAATAACCGACCTGTTGTAAATGCCGGCACACAAATCGCGAGCGCTATACCTCGCGGTATTACCTGCTGGAGCGACCTAGAAAATTGGCATGCCCCAAGGGGTGAAGTCTATCGCGCAATCTACGTAAATGGTTTTGGCTTTGAAGTCGTAAGACTTGAATTTCGCCTTGTATATTCTTATGGCGGGCAGGTAAACGGCGTTGGTCATTATTTATCTAACGCAACAATTCAGTATAGTAAGCTTGATGTATTCTGGGGATTTAGCATCAATGCTTCGGTAGAAGTACCACCTGTTACAAACGTGGGCACGAAAGAAAATCCTGTGGCTGCAATGCAATTTTCTGTACTGTGGACAGTGCGCGGGCTCAACCATTTGCAAAGAACTGCAAGCTTTGTAGTATATGGAGACGGTCGCCCCACACAAGTTCTACCCTAGACCATATGTACGAGCAGAAGCTTATAAGCGCCGAACTAACTGAGGCTATTCGGCGTTTGTTGGCTGATGATGTGGTGTCGATTCCTACAGAAACAGTGTACGGATTAGCTGCAGATATCACAAATTCAGTGGCAGTAGATAAAATATTTACGATAAAAGAGCGTCCTTTTTTTGACCCGCTTATTGTTCATATATATGATCGTATGCAGGCAGACGATGTTGTCGCGTACTTTCCTACACTAGCTGAAAAACTCGCCAAAAAATTTTGGCCAGGACCACTAACAATGGTCTTACCTAAGCGTAGTGATTTGAACCCAAAAATAACAGCAGGGCTTGACACCGTTGGCGTTCGCGTACCGAAACATGAACTAACTCGCGAATTAATTCGTCTCTTAAAACGCCCTTTAGTTGCGCCAAGTGCAAATAAGTTTGGCCGCACCAGCCCGACAACTGCCGAACATGTTCACGCCGAGTTTGATGACAATATTTTTGTTTTAGACGGCGGCCCATGTGAAGTTGGTGTTGAATCAACTGTTGTAGGGTTTAATACTGAATTCAATGAAATTTACATTTATAGGCCCGGGGCTATCACCTACGAAATGCTCAGCGATTTTGCGCCGGTGAATACTTCGTCAAGCCCAGCCTCTCCTGGTCAATTGGATCACCACTACAGACCGACGCTACCTTTAGTAATTTTATCAACGACACCTTATCTTACGAATGAAATATATTATCAGCTAACCCGTGATTTAAAAGTTGCAGAACTCTACCCTAGCTGGATGAAACTACCTGAAGAGCCCACCATAGCCGCTCGTCTACTTTATGCCAATTTACGTAAATCCGCACAAAAGCCCGGGGCCAACTGTATTCTATTTAATTATAATTTAGATGAACACATTTCAGGCCTTGATATAGCAATTACGAACCGTCTAAAGCGGGCAGCTTCAATAATACTTTAATATGACTCCAAATATGATCACAATGTGACTCTATGCGTTGTATATTATGTATTCTCTGTTATAATCGCTAGCTTTGCCCCGGAGCCTTTAAATTGAGTAAATTTGCCTACAAACTGATAACTTTTTTATTTTTGCTTTTTATTTCGCATACAGGACATTGCGAAGAAAGCCCGATAGTCGTTGAAAACACAGTTGAATCAGAAAACGTAGTTAAATCAGACAGTTATCTAGAAAAAATTCAAATAAACCTAAATAGAAATGCTGGCAGAATTGAAGATGCTATTTCTCACCAAGGTGCTTACTTCAAAAACTTTTGGGAGCGGCTTGATCAACTCCCACTGTCACTGCCAATTCAAGAAAATTTAAAGCTTTTTAGGGGCATGAGTATAAACCTCGGTTACAAGTACCATGTTGAGCCTTCATATACGGGCGGCTACTTTACTCATATAGATACCTATAAGGTACGCATTCCAATCAATGTGGGAGATTGGATTTTACCTGATGGTGTCCCCTTCATCTCGCTTAATCCCGGTGCTGAAATAAACTTTTGGCAATATTTTAAAACAGCAACAGAAGCTCGAAATCCCCTTAACGGCTATTCGCTGGCGCATTTCCCGTTAACTGCAGAGCGCGCAATAAACAATCTAAAACCTGGTGATCTTGTACACCTACGAACCAATACGAACATCAATATAGGAGTTCGTAAATCTTGGAATATACCATTGGGATTAGAAGTGAGCGGTAACATTGCTTATATTCTGCAGGGTGAATTTGATACTTTTATTTTTCGATCTGACGAAAATAAAATTCGTCTTCGCATCATCGGCCGTCGCGATAAAGGGGTAAATGGCTCTGTAGCCATGGGCGTACAAAGTAGCTTTAAGATTTTTGCGGTGAACATCGTCGACAATAAAATTATTAAGATCACGCATTTAGATGAAATTTTAGCGTATGATGGCTTCGAAAATGACCAAAATATTTATATTGTAGATTACACTTTAAATCTCGACTCGCCTGAAGTACGTGAGGCCTATAACGAACTTTTTGCTACAAACTTAAGACTTAAAAATTTTAATCCAGCAAAAAATGCCGTAATTAATTTAATAAATCCTTTCAAATCACATGGTGAAATTACTGACACCTTAATTTCTAATTTATCAAAATTAAATGATCTTTTTCATGAAGATCTTTTTGAAAGAGACCATTCAAAAAGGCGCGTCGATCGAAATATTATGGGATCTAACAATGCTGAAAATGTTAAACAACGCAATTTTCGTTTTGGCATTAATGGGTTGTATCGCCTGAACACCTTAACAATTCGCCGTGATAATCGACTTACACTTTTTACTACGCAGCCTGATGGTAGCGAAACGCGTGACAACTACTTTTATCCTTCTTGGATAAAAGGCTTAGATCAGCGCGGGCTATTTGGGCTTTTTAGAGACAATACTCTACGCAGTACTGACATGATATATATAACTAACGACGACTTCGTGCCTATTGATTTTAAATCAATTGGTTTTTATTTCGACTATTCAGATAAAAATTATAAAAATCGTGAACATAAAAAGAATCTCGAACATTTTCAGCGAATTTTAACACCTGCGCTTTATCAGAAATTAATTGATTATCTTATATCACAAGATCTTTTTACTTTAAACGGCACGCTTAAAAACGCTCGTGTTTACTCGCGCTACTATATTAATGTGCGCGGACTACGTTCTATTGAGTCTATATTAAAAGAATTAAGAAGAGATGGTGCCGAAAACTATATTAGAAAAATTACGATTGGTTTAATTGACAATACACCAAACGCAGCAATTGCTCACACAACACATCAAAAGCAACCACACCGACCCAGATGCCACGGCTATAAATCTTACAGCAAACGTGTAATCGATAATTGTAAAAAAATTGAAGATATCGTTAAACGCCTGGCCCTTGCTCTTGACACCGAAGTTCCACTACTTGAGCGCCATACTCAGATGGAGCATCTTTTAAACAACAGTCTATTCAACAAAATCGGCCCAGGTATTATTTTTCGTCTTATACCCGAAAATGAACTTGCCACGTCGTCTTTTTTTGAAATTAAATTTTATCTAGCAAATAAGATTGAGCCTTACGTATATTTGTTTCCGCCAAATAATAATTACGAAGATCGTGAATTCTATAAAATCATTCTAGATATTCAAAAAATAATGGATGATATGACTCCTGAAATGCGCGAGCCCTTAATTTAGGCGAACTAAACTTTGCTCTAAAGCTTTTATTTTTAAATTTAGTTCAGCTAGTGCAACTCGGCCCTGATCGACAACCTCTTGGGGTGCATTTTTCACGAAATTTTCGTTATTAAGTCTTGTGGTTAACCCTAAAATTTCTTTTCGAAATTTTTCAATAGATTTTTCTATACGTTTACGCTCTTCACTTAAATCTACTAAACCCTCAAGGTATACGATTACATCAACCGAATGCCCGTGTATATAAAGTGGGGTCAACGCACATTTACTAAGTGAGCCTTCTTCTTTAATATCGCACTCAGAAAGCTTTGCAAGTTTCATTATATATGATTTGTTAACAAGAAGAATTTTTTGCGCAGGTGACTCTTTAGGGTTCAAACGAACGCGCAAATCTTCGCTTGGCTTTATGCGATTTTCACCACGCACGTTGCGTATAGCTGAAATCACCTCAATAACAAGATCTAGTTCTTCAGAGCGTTCTTTGCTGCCAAGTTGAGTCCAGTATTTATCAGTCTTTGGTGACGGATATTGATCAACGATACATGCCGCCCCGCGAATGGGTAACTTCTGGTAAATTTCTTCGGTTATAAACGGTATAAACGGATGTAGCAAACGTACGATACGGTTGAGTGTTTGTGCTAAAACCAACTTTGTTGCCGCTTTTTCTTCAGCCTTATCACCATAGACAACAGGTTTTATAAGTTCTAAATACCAATCGCAGAATTGATGCCAAACAAATTCATAAAGTGTGTTAGCTGCCTCAGAAAAACGAAATTCTTTAAGCTGCTCGTCAACAATACGCTCGCACTCGCTTAACTTATATATTATCCAAAAATCTGCATCAGAAAGAACTTCGCGTTGTGGAGTGGCTTTTTCGCCTTCGCTAGGTGCAGTAAAATCATTAAGCACCGCTAGAGAAAAGCGGGCAGCGTTCCATATTTTGTTCATGAAATTTCGATAACCTTCAAGTCTTGCTACAGAAAATTTTAAATCTTTTCCGGCAGCTACCTGTGCTAACAACGTGAACCTTACACTATCTGCGCCGTACTCATTAATAAGTTCTACTGGGTCAAGAGCATTGCCCAGAGATTTTGACATCTTGTGCCCCTCAGTATCGCGCACAAGTCCGGTGATTATAACCTTGCGAAAGGGCACGTCTTTGCGAAACTCTAAACCCATCATAATCATTCTTGCCACCCAAAAGAAAATAATGTCGTGGCCAGTGACAAGCACATCAGTAGGATAAAATGTTTTTAAAGCCTCTGTTTCTTCAGGCCACCCCATGGTGCTAAACGGCCAGAGCGCTGAGCTAAACCAGGTATCAAGAACGTCTTCATCTTGCCTAATTTTTTTACTGTCGCATTTTTCACATTTTGCAGGGTCAATTTCTGCAACGGTAATGTGTTTACAATCGTCACAATACCAAGCTGGTATGCGGTGACCCCACCATAGCTGGCGCGAAATACACCAATCTTTAATATTATTCATCCAGTGCAAATAGGTTTTCGTCCATGATTCTGGTTCAAATACTACCGTGCCACTTTCAACAACTGACCTTGCTGGTTTAGCCAAAGTCTCCATACGCGCAAACCATTGCTCTGAAAGTAGCGGTTCAGCCACTGCACCACTGCGCGAACAGTGACCAACAGAGTGAACGTAAGCTTCTTCTTTAATTAAAAAGTTTTGGGCCTTTAGATCTTCAAGTACACATTTTCGCGCCTCTTGCGCTTTTAGGTCCTTATAGGCTAGGCCATTTTCGTTAAGCGTACCGTCACGATTAAGAATATTAATCATAGGCAATTTGTGCCGGGTGCCCATTTCATAGTCATTAAAATCATGAGCCGGAGTAATTTTCACCACCCCAGAACCAAATTCTT
>Ga0154799_1099_pt7 | contig 19810 bp, 22 predicted proteins | sample Rifle2008BG16ft_FD_105807 | JGI IMG/M metagenome (GOLD analysis project Ga0154799, IMG submission 105807) | Bdellovibrionales bacterium RBG_16_40_8 | reverse complement strand
TTACACCGGATATTACACCAATTTGCCGAGCGATAAACTTGAGCTTATAATAGATATTGAATCTGATCGCATGCGAAATTTACTTTTTGATATTAGCGAGATCGATAGTGAAAGAGAGGTTGTTAAAGAAGAAAGGCGCATGCGGTACGATAATAGTGTTTATGGTTCACTGTTTGAGCTGATTACTACCACCATTTACAAAACAAGTTCATATCGATGGCCAGTGATAGGTTATATGGCAGATCTTAATGATACCAAGATAGATGAACTTAAATCTTTTTATTACAGCTATTATGCACCCAATAATGCGGTCGTGGTTATTGCAGGTGATGTGACAATTTCACAGGCAAAAAAACTTATTGAAAAATACTACGAGCCAATATTTCGACAAGATTTACCTCAAATTAAGCTCGAAAGCGAAACAGAACAAAAATCGACAAGAACGGCACGGCTAGAAAAAGATGTGCAGAGCGTGACGTTGGCTGTCGTTTACCCTGGCGTAAAGGTTGATCATAGTGATGTGTATGCTCTAGATCTATTAGCTAGTGCTATGGGTTCGGGTAGTTCAAGTAGATTATACAAACGAATAGTTTATAACAATGAGCTTGCCACATCGGTTTCTATGTCAAGCCATAACAGTAACCTGTCTGGTGAGTTAAGTTTTTATGCATCATTAAAGCCTAATGTTAGCGTTCATCGTGTCTTAAGCCTTCTTGATGACGAGCTTAAAAAAATAAAAACTATTTTGGTTGCAGAAAAAGAGCTTGAAAAACTTAAAAATCAAGTTGAGCTCAGTTATATACGTGGGTTGCAAACCATGTCATCACGAGCCCAGGCATTGGCGCTAAACGAAATTATTTTTGGTGATTATCGAAAATTATTCGAAGATATAGATAAATATGAGGCCGTTACAGCCGAAGACATACGGCGTGTAGCCAATACATATATAATACCCAGCAAAAAAAATATTGTACAAATTGTGCCAAAGAAAGGATCAGGGAGACAATAGTATGAAAAAAATAATTTTCTTGGTGCTTTTTTTAACATTTGCAGCATGTACCACTACTAAGTCACCGTTTAATAAGACAAACAACAGCTACAAAGACCTAACGTTATCTAATGGTCTTAAGGTTCTTTTTATTGAAGATCATTCATTGCCGTATATAAGTATTGGTCTTTTGATAAAATCTGGGGCAAGCCACGATCCGCTTAGTAAATCGGGGCTGGCTGAGATTACAGCAAGTCTTCTTGAGCGAGGCACAAAAAATAAAAGTGCTACAGAAATTGCTGATGAATTCGGGCAATTGGGTACGAGCTTTGGTGCTGATGTTGGCTATGATTATTCATATTTTTCAACATCAGGTTTGTCTGAACATCAAAATGAGCTAATTTCGTTATTTTTTGAAGTTATAACAGGGGCTTCGTTTTCAATTCGTGAAGTAGAGCGCTTAAAATCTGAAATGGTCGCAGATATTCAGCGAAACTATGATAAGCCAGCCTATGTGGCAGATCGTCTTTATGCACAAATGTTGTTTGGTGCTCATCCTTACGGTCGCAGTGTGAGCGGTTCTATTCGTGATGTTAGATCGTTTAGGCAAAGAGATGTCATACGTAATTATCTAAAGTACTATCGACCCAACAATGCGCAATTAGTACTTGTAGGAGATATTAATGCAGATCTTATAAAATCATTAGAAGCAAAACTTGCGATGTGGCAACCACGTGATATGCAAATAATGAGAATGCCGCCACTAAGGTCACTTAGTGGTGTATCCTTACAACTTGTTAATCGCGACGATTTAAAACAGTCTGAAATTCGCCTAGGCCATTATGGGGTTAAAAGGCAAATTAACGATTATCAGACATTATCAGTAGCAGAAAATATTCTAGGTAGAGGTATGACCAGTCGTTTGATGAGTGAAATTCGTGTTAAAAGGGGGTTAACATATGGCATCTATTCGTCTTTCGATGCGCGGCAAGACGTAGGGCCATTTGTTATTTCTTCTAGTACTCGTCACGAAAAAGTTGGCGAGCTTATAAATGAAACGATTTCTGTATTAAATAGCTTTTACTCTAAAGGTGTTACAGAAAAAGAAGTTTCAGAGGCCATTTCGTTTTTGAAAGGTTCTTTTCCGACTCGTGTTGAAACACCAGATCAGCGGGCAGAAATGCTTGTGTCACTACGTTTTTATGGTATTTCTGATGAATATTTAACTGATTATGTAAAAAACTTAGATAAAATTTCTATGACTGACGTAAATAAGGTAATTAAAAAATATTATCATCCTGATAATCTACGCGTATTTATATATGGCCCACGTGATAAAATCATAGATCAATTGCGACCAATTGGTGCCGTAGAAATTAAGGATTATCGCGAGCTATTATAATCTTAAATTATTTTTTTTTAGATTTACTTGGCGAGAGTGAACATCCGCATGCCGTAAAAATTAATAGTACTAATATAATGACAATTCCGGCACCCATATACAAAACAAATTTTGATAATTTATAGCCAAAAATTTCTATTTTTTTGTTTATAGTTTGAATTCCATCTGCAACAGTTATGTCTCCTAATTTTATTGCTGGGGCGCTGAGATCTTCAGTGGTTTGTGCAACATTAAGTTTAAGAGTACTTATAGCGTTATTAAATATTGGCAGATATTTTTGATACGTTGACTTTTTAATTAAAAATTCGACAAGTATAGATGAGCCCCCAGCAATTGTTGCATAATAGTGGGTATAAGAGTTAAAGTTTTCGGATCCGAAATGTATGGCCTTTACCCACACAATGCCGTTAATAGTTTCTCTATTAACTTCGATCACTTGGGACGGAGTTTTAGTATCTCCTTCATTTAGTACGCGCGGACGAGAAAGATAATCTTTTATCGTGTCAAGAGATTCGTTTGGTGTTCGTGGTTTAAATATTATGTATAAAATAGAGGTTCGTTTTTCACCAGAAATATTTTCTAAGCATCGATATCCATTGCTATTAGCTGCGCAACTCCAATTATCGGGAGGCTCAAAGCTAAGCGGTCCAAATGAAGTTTCGCTAGCACTGGCAGTAATATGCATAAGAAACAAAAAAATAAAAAAAACAAATACGCTTAATTTTTTTTCTTTCGCCATAAATAAATCCCTATAACTACTAGTAAGAGTGCTAGCGCTAAAAGTTTTGTTTTCATATCATTTACGTTAGGTTCAGGTGGTAGGCCGCCCGTAAGCCCAGAGTCAATTTCTCCTACGGGTATGCCCATTGACTCACCGCTGCCTAGCGGTTGTGAGCCTGAGCCTGAGCCTGCAAGTATATCCTTTGAGGCTATAACCCTTAGGGTTTCAATAGCTTTAAGAAAATCGCTACTGTACTTTGTGTAGCTTTCTTTATGTGCACTAAAAGTTACAAGAATTGCGAGGCTATGTTTAATTGTTGCTAAGTATCTGCTGTAATAAGAAGTAATTTCACTACCTAAGTGTAGACTATCGACCCATTCATGCGAATTTATTAAGCGTTTTGTTACATGTAAGGCCTGCGAAGGTTGCATCTTGCCAGTTTTATCAGGCAAGTTACGCGGAGTTTTTAAATGTGTTACGTACGCTCCGAAGGTGTCTGTAGGGCCAACTTCTTTTGCTGTTAGTATAATTATAGCTTCTTTTGCATCTTTTGAGAATTTACTAACGCAAACCCATTCGGTCCCATCTAGTTTACACTCCCAATTTGGTGGCAGTTCAAAGCTTACATAAGAATTTTGAAAAAGTTTGGCCTCAGCGTTATGTGACAATATGGCAAGTGAAAATATGGTCAGTAAAAATATGCTAACACAAAAGCGAAGGATTAAACTCGGTCGCAAAAACATGAAGTACCTCAACTGGAACTTCAGTATCTACTAATTATTAATATATAAGTAGCATCAGAGTAAAGGACTTGACTCAGGTCTAGTCGACAATGCCTTCTTTACGGCGGCTTTGGCGTCAATTACTTTGCCTGAAAGAATTTTTCCGGTTAAAGCACTTGATAATTTACCTGTATCAAGAAGTAGCTGGCGCAGTTGTGCTGCATTTAAATTCGGATTAGCGCTCCAAGCCTGTGCAGCAACACCCGCCACCAAAGGTGAGGCCATAGATGTGCCCACAAAGCCAACGTACTGCACTTGTCTTGGATTTTTCTTATAAGAAGAAATTATTTGTTTTTGCTCTGTGCCCCCAGGTGCCCCTATATGCACTGTTTGCCCAAAGTTTGAATATTCAGTAAGTGCGTCGTTTTCATCGGTTGCGGCTACAGAAATCACATTGTTATTGGTGTAACTACTTGGGTATGAAGGTGCAAAATCGTTGTCTGATGACTCATTGCCGGCGGCTACCACAATCAAAACATTTTTTTTCTCCGCGTAGTTCATAGCCCCTTGCATAACGGCGTATTTTTGACTCCATCCTAGAGACATATTTATAATATTGGCACCCATATCGGTGTTGTATTTAATAGCTCCTGCTACTGAGGCTATATCAAAACCAAGTCCGCCGCCAAATTTTGTGGGTAGAATTTTTGCTTTGCGGCCAGTGCCAAATATGTTTGAAGCAGCAATCCCGGCGACATGAGTGCCATGGCCAAAATCATCAAATGGGTAGGGGTCGTCCAACCCAAAATCATATCCAGTAACGTCATCTATAAATCCATTACCATCATCGTCTATGCCATTTGCAGGAATTTCTCTATTATTAATAAAGATGTTAGACGAAAGAGCTTGATGATTGTAGTCAACCCCGGTGTCGATAATACCTATAACAATTCCAGTTCCGGTTGCTGTATTCCAGCCTTCTTGTGAGCCAACGTGAAAAACATGCCAAAATGTTTCTGGATTTATTCTATCTGCAAATGAATCCGGCAAGGGGCTTTCGGGTTTAAATACGTCATTGGCTGTTACGTAAAACGGCTGAATATCTAGAGAGCAAACATTTGAATTATCTTTCGCCACTATTGAATAGGTAAAAGCCCCTGTTGTGTCAGGGTTGTATTCGGCGTGATCTGTAAAAATTTTTGCGGGTTCTAGTAAACTGTCTTCTGGGGCGGCAAACACCCACATATATTTAAATTTATTAGTGCTCTTTTTTGGTATAGCAGTATCTGTAGCTTGTAATTTTAATGATTGTCCTAGTTCAAAAAGAATACCTGTGTTTTTTTTATCGCGCCCTTGATTAGCTAAAACGTTAAATCGAGATTTTTCAGGATTGCTAGGAATGCAATTTTTTAGAAAATCCATTGCAGCGTCATCAAGTTTTACACGTTGATATTTTTCAATTGCTGCAGCAAACGGATTAGTAGAGGTCTTAGCAAAAGTTTTTTTGCTGAGCGTATATTTTAAATCAATATAACTATTTTTCTCTACTATAATAGACGTATCGTTAATCAAATTTGTAAGTACTGGTTCATTTGCACCGTATACTTCGTAAAGATTGTGAGAGGGGTTAATTACGCGAACTTTTAGGTCAGGATTACTTTTTAATAAATCACCCATAGTTCGCTCGCTAATTCCAGATATGATAACGCCAACTTCTTCATTACTCATTGGTGCCCGGTGAACTTTCTTAAATTCAGGGATATAATTATTCTCGCATGCTGCGACTAGAAAGCTAGTAGCTAGAAGAGATATGATTTTGAGTAATTTGTTTTTGTTATGATTTTCGTTATATTTTTTTTTCATTTGTCTCCCCCCGGAGATGTTAGCAATTTCTATTTCGCGGTTATTTTTTTCAATCCAAGTAAAAATTGGGCGGAGGATAAGAATTTTTTATAATAATAATTTCAATGTGATTTTCTATAGTTAAAGAAACAATAAGATTTATTCCCTTTTGCTTTTATAAAAAAATTACATAATACAATTGCTGCTTATGCGTTGCGCAAGAAATGTCGTATAAGCATTTCTTATAGGTTTAAGGAGTTTAACTCGATGAATCTACAACAGCTTTCAACATTTTGCACAGTTATCAGCGAGGGCAGTATGACTGCTGCTGCTGAAAAATTAAATCTAACTCAACCTGCCGTGAGTCAGCAAATCCGTACTCTTGAAGAAGAGCTTGGCGTAACGCTACTAGTACGAGGAGTTCGTAAAGTGAAGGCGTCAATGCAGGGGCAGCTTCTTTACGATTATGCAAAAAAAATTCTACACTTAACTCAGCAGGCAGAAGTAGCCATTCACTCTATGTCAGGCGAGTTAGCAGGAGAAATTAAAATAGGTACTACCAGCGCTTTTGGTCTATATCTAGTTAGCCCTGTAGTGGGACTTTTTCTAAAACATAACTCAAATTTAAATTTAAAATTAATCTACGGCAGTGCCGAGCAAATTATAGGCGAGATGAAGAAGGCGGCAATTGATATGGCCATTCTGCCAGATTTGAAAAATGAGTACGGTATAGAGTTTGATCGCTATGAAGAAAGATTTGTTATGCAAGACGAAATGTGGCTGGTGGGTGCAACAAAAGACGCTACTTTGCCTGAGACACTGTCGCTTAGTGAAATCAATTCTAGGCCGGTGATTGTTGACTCTGCGGTTTATCCGGGATTTCGTCGACTTCTTGAACAGAGGTTGAATCAACACAGAATATTGATAAAACCGACTTTTGAATCAGATAATGCTGGAACTCTTAAGCGTGTTATAGAATCAGGGGTAGGTTGGGGTTTTATGCCAGCTCATAGCATTCGCAAACAGGTTCGTACACGTCGTTTGACACGAGTGCATGTTGATGAAGTCAAATATGCGGTAAATATAAACTTATATTCTTTGAAGGCCCCAGGTATTAAACCTATGTCTGAGACAATTTTTCGCGCTATTCAACAGCAGACGTTTGCGTAATTTTCTTAAATTTTAAAGCATGTAATCAAAAGGTATATCCATTCGTGTGGCAACTATTCGAACAATTTCAGCCGCAGTTTCTTCTAGAGCGCGATCAGTGACATTAAATACTGGCCACCGGCGGTTTTGGCGAAAAAGCTCATTTGCGTACTCAATTTCTTTAAATACATGTTCGCGACTAGCATATTCACTGCCAGGGTCTTGCCCGAACTTTTCAAGACGTTTTCGGCGTATTCGTAGAAGTGTGTCGGCATCAATTATTAACCCCACAACCTTACGCTGATCTACCAGTGACAGTTGTTCAGGCAGTGGACTATTAAGCACTAGCGGAATATTTGCCACTTTAATGCCTTTATAACTTAAAAAAATCGATAACGGTGTTTTGCTGGTGCGGCTAATGCCCACTAATATTATATCGGCTTCGTTTAGAGCTGAAAACGCCTTACCGTCGTCATGTTTCACTGTGTATTCTATAGCTTCTATTCGTTTGAAGTACTTTTCATCAACAGTGTGAAGTAGCCCGGCTTGTGGTGCTACGACACTGTTGCCTAGATAGGCATCAAAATTTGTTAGCAGTGGGCCTAAAAGATCAATAGCTAAAATATTTTTTTGTTTTGCGAGGTCGGCAATATAATTTCGTAGAACTTTACTAACAACAGTATAAACAATAATACCCTTCTTGCTAACCACGTCATCGATAAGTGGCTCCACCTGAGTTTCAGTGCGCACATTTTTGCATTTTACGATATTAATATCTTGTTTGCTATATTGTACTAACCCAGCTCGTACCATTTGACTGGCTGTTTCGCCCGTGCCGTCTGAAATAATAAAAATAGTGTATCGATTAATACCCAAAGTTAATCACCTATAAAGTTTATGAAGAAACCAAATATATTTCGTTATTTTCAGAGTCTGACCAGTTTAACTTAAACTCATCGGCAGAAATTTTTTGTGGTAAAAATACGCGAAGGGTTGGTTTGCCGATACTTGTCCAAATTTGGTGAACCTGCTTGACCCATATAGCTGGCGAAACTACAGCGGCTATTTCAATAATAGATTTAACCGGAAAGTGATCCTCAGCCACAACCATTAGAGCAGCTGGTGATATCAGCTCGGGAGAAAAATTTGGCATATTATTTTCGCTTATAATTGTTTTAAGTTGTGAAGCTGACTCTTCAGTTTTATGATTATGCGCTTTGGTTAATTGAAAATTTAGATACCAATCAATTTTTCTATATAGACCAGATCTATCATCGCGCGAAATAATCCACAAATCACAACCGGGTACAAAAGATTGCGCACGAAGCATAATATTAATTGCCATCAGGTCTTAGCTCGCCAAATTTCGTCTAAAATTCCGTTAATAAAATTGGGTGTTTCGGTGCCTCCATAACGTTTAGCTATTTCTATAGCCTCATCAATAACCACCTTTGGTGGAACTTCATTATCACCAAAGCAGAGTTCAAAAACACCTAAGCGTAATAGACAAAGATCAACAGGCGCTATACGCGATATCTTCCAGTTTCGGCTTTTTTCAGAAATGTGCTTGTCGATTTCAATACTATGTTTTTCTATGCCATTAAGCAGGTGTTGTGCATAATCACAAGATTCTTTTGGTATTTCAAGACGATCACGAAAATATGCCAGGCTAGTACTGAAATCAATGTCTGGTACAAATTCTTTCTGAAACAGAACCTGGAGTGCCACTTCGCGGGCTCTTCGTCGATTAGTTACTTCGCTCATTAAGCAGATATAACGTGTTTAATCATAATTTTCACTTGAGCTTTTTCTTGTCACGATGCAATAATCGGCGAGTTCAGGAGGTTTCTTATATGAGAAAAGTTTTTATCAATATTGGTATGTCGACTTTATTATTTGTGGCCTTAAAGGCTCAGGCGCAAATTTTGATTGAAGATTCGCCAAAATCTCCTTCTTCAAGGAGAGCGCAGGCTGAAAGCCCAAAGCTAGGACGTGATGCTGCTACTGATTATTTTAAACAGCGTGAGAATAAAACTGAGCGAAAGCCTAATCAGAGCGGTGGTGACAGAGTACTCATGCTTCACGGCGGAACATTTTTAAACGACAAAGCATATCGCTGGGGAAGTAAGCATAAAACTGAAGAGCCGGGTGAAATAATGTTGGGAGTTACATATAGAGTTGGTGAGTGGAAGAATTCTATGGATCTAAATTTTCGCGCTGAGCTTGTTTCATACAGCATAGACAGTGAAAGGCCACTTAAATTAAGTGTTATGCCTATTATTTCTTTTCCGGACGCCCGCAGCGAATTTCCGCTTTATTTTGGCGCCGGCGCAGGAGCGGGCATTTTTTTCAAGCAAGTTGGCGAAGAAAGTGACCTATCTTTTGATTATGCGATAATTATCGGGTCGCGTTTTCCGACTCTTTTTGATGTTTGGGGACTATTTTTCGAAACTGGGCTAAAAGGTCATGTGCACCTGTTATCTAGTGGTCAGCAAGATGGAGTATTTCTCGCAGCCGGTGGCATATTTGAGTTTTGATGACAATGCATCGACCTATTATTGCTGCCTGTGAGTCGGCCATTATCGCTATTTTTTCGGAAGGCCGTTACGCTGCTAAAATTGTTGAAATTGATCTTAAGCGTCATAAAAAATGGGGATCTAGAGATCGTCGTCAGTATGCTGAATCTGTATATGATGTCGTTAGATGGTGGCGACTGCTTATAAAGCTTGCCGGGCATGACTATTCTTCTTTTAACGTAACGTTAGAAAGCGTTCGTGAAATTTTACAAATTTATTTCGTTTGGCGAAAAAATCCTGAAAAATTACCTAGCGATATCAGTGAATTATCTCTAGCCGAAAGAGAATCCATACCTGATTGGCTTGATAGGTTGGGTGCAAGCGAGTTGGGCCAGGCGTGGCCTTTGTTACTTCATGCGCTTAACATGCCTGCCAAGACTTATTTACGAGTGAATAACCTAAAATCCAGCCTTATCAAATTACAAAATATACTTCATACAGAAGGTATAGAGACTAATGTAGTTTCAGCTGTACCTTCTGCCTTAGTGCTTCGTGAGAGAAAAAATGTACTTCAAACTCAGGCCTTCAAACATGGATTTTTTGAAATACAAGACGGTGGGTCGCAGTTGATTGCGCCACTTTTGAAAGTTGAGCCTGGTATGACAGTTATCGATGCCTGTGCTGGGGCCGGTGGTAAAACATTGCACCTTGCAGATATTATGCAAAATAAAGGTAAAATTATTGCGCTTGATGTTAATGAATTTAAGCTTAAAGAGCTTCGTAAGCGTGCCATAAGGGCTGGTGTCAGTATTATTGAAACCCACGTGATGACTAGTCAAAAAGATATTGAGTGTTTTTTAGGTACGGCAGATAGAGTTTTACTTGATGTGCCATGTTCGGGTTTGGGGGTGCTTCGCCGTAATCCCGATACTAAATGGAAAATATCAGAAGAAGAAATAAAACGCCTTGCTAAATTACAAGATGAAATTTTACTTAATTATTACGGTTTACTTAAGCCTAATGGCAAGCTGGTCTATTCAACATGCAGCATTTTGCCTTCAGAAAATCAAAAACGAATTCAAAGTTTTATGCTTAAGACAAAAAATATTATTGCATTAGAAGAAGAAATCTTTATCTCTTCGGCTGAAACCCAGTTTGATGGGTTTTATGGTGCACGTTTAAGTGTCTCAAAATAAGAATATGTATCGAAATGAGAATAAAACTAAAAATCCTCTGCTTTTTTTGAGATTTTACCTTACAATAATTAGATATGTCGCGTTTACCGGTTCACACTAAGGCTATGTTGACTCGAGTCGTGCCAATATCGGCACTTTTACTTGTTATTTTATTTAAATTTCAAAACTGTGCGCCACCTTCGCAGATGGATGCTGTTACTAATGTCATAGGCCCAGATGGGCAAGTGCGAATAGTTGATCAGTGGAGTGAGCAAAAAGTGGTATTTTTGTCCCCGAGTGTGGTCGTGCCAGAAACTCAGCAAGTAGTGGATTTGCAGGGGCTTTGCATAGGTAGTCATAAGGGGCAATTAATTAGGTATCAAGTGGTCGAGCTAAAAGAGAACCCAGAAGTTTTAGATGAGGGATCAGTAGAGTGTGTAGGCGGAGGGTTTGAGTTGCCGCTTGCGCAAGTTCAATTTTCGTCATGCTCGTCTCGTCTTCAGGTGCGAGCAGCTCGAGATGGCGACGATACTAATTACGCCGAAACCGTATTGCGGCCAGAATGCACTGACACTTTTGCCAATAAATAATTATATGGCAACTTTCAATGCAGCATATTTAGTAATGGGTGCTCGTAGATTTTCGAACTTAGCATACAGTCGTTGCCCAATGTTATTAACCAAATTTACATGTATAATTCAGATAAATCAAACGATAGAGGGCGGCCAAGGGGGCGGCCAAGAATTTGATCATCACGCATAGTAACTTCGCCGCCAACAAGTGTGGCGATAATCGAACCGTTTAAAACCATGCCGTCGTAGGGAGTCCAACCACAGGTACTTTGTATCCATGAGTTTTTTATTTCTTTTTTTGCCTTGAGATCGATAAGCACAAGGTCGGCATCATAATGTTTTTTGATTTCGCCTTTATCTTTTATACCAAAAATTTTCGCAGGATTGCGGCTAAGTAACTCGACCACTTTAGCTAAAGAGATCTTACCAGACAAATAATGGTGTATCATTAGAGGTAAAATCGTTTGTACCCCGGGCATGCCTGAGGGCGTATCTGGATAAGTTTTATTTTTTTCAGCCAAAGTATGTGGGGCATGATCAGAGCCAATTATATCGACTTGTCCTGAGGTAACTGCCTGCCAGAGAGCTTCATAATGCCGCCGTTCACGAATAGGTGGGTTCATCTGCGCCAGTGTACCTAATTTTTTGTAGCAATCAGGTGCAAATAGCGTCAGATGTTGTGGGGTAATTTCAAAGGTGGCAATGTCTTTAAATTTTGCCAAGATTTCAACTTCTTCAGCAGTGGTTATATGAAGAACATGTACCTTGCAATTGGCAGCTCGAGCATAGTGCAAAAGTTTTTTTGTAGCGATAATGGCTGTTTTTTCATCGCGCCACTCAGAATGAAGCTCTACATGTCCCGGATTTTCGAGCACAATTTTTTTTCTTTCAGTTAGGCGAGTATTGTCCTCAGCATGCACCGCCATACGGCGCTTAACATTTTTAATAATTTTTTTGAGAGTATCATCATCATCGACTACTAGGTTGCCAGTAGAGCTGCCCATAAACATTTTTACTCCACATACTCCGGGGAGTTTTTCAAGCTCACTTAGGCGATCAGCATTTGTGGGAGAAGCCCCAACGTAGAAGGCGTAGTTGCACCAAGTTTTGCCGTCTGCACGCGACATTTTATCGCTAATATCTATGGCTGACAGGGTTGGAGGGTTTGTGTTTGGCATATCAAAAATTGAAGTAACTCCGCCGTACACAGCAGCGCGGGTGCCGCTCATTAAAGTTTCTTTTTCTGGGGATCCGGGGTCACGAAAATGCACCTGCGTATCGATTGTACCTGGCAATAAAAAAAGGCCATGAGCCTTTAATATTTTTTGTGCCGCCCCAGAATAGCCGCCGCCAATATGAACTATGCGTTTTTCATGAACGTAAACGTCAGCCACTTGTTCTTGCAAAGCTTGCGTTTTGGGGTCTGGCGCTATGATTGTAGCGCCTTGTATAAGTAAATCAGCGTGCTGAGACATTACTTTCAATTAACACAAATCTCGACTGAAGGCCAGGCCTTCAGCTTAAGCCCATGAATTCTTGACCATTTTTCTGTCCCTTCAGAGAATAAAGGTTGGTGGAAGCGCTGATTCATTTTCTAATTTATTATAACGACAAGATTATTGCCATTACGCTCGGGGTGTTTTGTCTGCTATCGGCAATAATTATTTGGCGAGAATTTTTTGTTAAAAAAGAAGAAAAGTCTGTAACCGCGAATTTTGACTTTAGCCAAATTGAAGAGTCGCTTAAAAAAATTTTAAACCAAACCAATACAGCTATCGGAAAGCTTTCTAACGCTGAGACTGTTACCACAACACCCGTGCCACAACCTGCTGGGGTATCTACAGAATTAACTAAAATTGTTGGTATTAATACACTTGAAGGCAAGCCAATAAAAGATATTGAGGGGATAAAAGAAGAGTTAGATGAGCGAGCCAAACTAATAGAAGAACTTTGTGCCCAGGTGAAAAAATCAGCTGCGGATTTATCACCAGAACTACTAGAGAAAATTAGTGATCTTGAAGAGCGTTTGGCAGAGTATGAAATTATTGAAGACGATATTGCCGACCTATCGGTGTTTAAAGAAGAAAATGCCAGATTAAAAAAAGAACTTGAGACAATAAAAATAGCGAGCCCCCAGATGGTGGATCAATTCGCAGATGCTGTAGCGCAAGCTGAACAGAAAGCGACTAAAGCCGCAGATGGAGATATTGCCGTAAAGACGGTAGTGGCTGAAGCGGCGCCAGTGCCTGTGCCTGTGCCTGTGCCTGTGCCAGAAATGAAAGATAATATTTTTGCTGAATTTATTGGTGATCCCGAGGCAGAAGAGCAGGATCTACTGGCGGCATTAAGAGAAATTGATACCGATAAAATATTAGACGAGCTGAAAGATATTGAAGTTGATCCGAGAGTCGGACTTGAAACTTTAGAAAAGCCTGCAGACGTAGAAAAAATGGTCAGTGATGCGGCGAGTCTTTCTAAAAAAGGATAATGAAATGTATGTGAGTATAATTTTACGTATGTGGGCAATTATTTTTTCAGTGGGTTTTACATTACAGGCTTACGGCGCAGTGTCAAAAAATTTACAAATTGAAAATGCTTTAAGAATGCCGCTGCCAAATAGACTTGAGGCTATCGAAAAACAAGGTGTTTATGCTCGCCATGCTTTGCGAAAAATTGCCTTTAATGAAAGTGCCACACTAGAAAATCGTTGGCGCGCAATAACAACTTATGGTCGTCTCTATGCAAAAACTGATCATGACGTTATAGAAAGAGCTCTATTAAGTCGCGAATGGTTTATGCGTAATGCTGCGTTACTGACTATTCATTACGGTGGACGCGATTGGGCAATAAAATGGGCAAGTAAGCTTTTGCAAGACAAGTCATTAATTGTGCGTACGGCAGCAGTTAAATCTCTTCGCAAGACAAACGCTTCTGAAACTGAATCACTTTTATGGAATAAATTTTATAGTAAAGAAAATTATCATGCCGGACAATCACTTTGGATTCGCCGTCATATTCTCGAAGCGCTGACGCAGTTTTCGCGGCCAGGGCAAGAAAAGGTTTTTATTAGAGTACTTAGTGATAAAGATAAAACACTACATTCTATTGCTCTTCAAGCTCTCAACAAGATTACAAAAGAAAAATATAAAACATCTGCTGAATGGGAAAATTGGTTAGCTGCACGTAATAAAATTTAATTATTATGGCGCTCGTAAGCACGCTTCAAAGAGCGCTCTAATAGAAGCTCTCTACTAATGCGATATAAAATTGCCTTTTCTTCAAAGCCATCACTTGGCAAAAGCTCTTCGCCTGAAAAAAAATCTTTCTCTTTGCTTATTCGTTTAAATATTGAAACTTGTGTTGAGGGTTTGGATTCTATTTTACCCTTAATAATTTTTACCTGAAGCTGATATCGCCAACTGACTGGCTGATTTTGAGATGTAAGTGGGAGGCGCCAGACCTTATCGCCGCGAATGACGTCTGTTTCAATAACTCCTTGATCAATGTTATTTATCTGTATCGGGTAATTTGCGAGAGCTTTCTGTGTAGCGCGCCAAACATCATCGTATGGGACATCATAGACTTCTGACAGCGGGCGAGTAAATATTTCGTCCGCTGGAGTATTGAATATTGCGCAACCAATTAACGCAAAGCTAGAAATCCAAAGAATTGCGAGTGACGTGCGTGATGCCATCTAAAAAGTAAGCTCCTGAGCCTTTTTTGCCGTTAGAAGATCTTCCCATAAAGAGAACTTCCCAGCGATAGTGTTTTTTAGGATCCAAATCAATAACTGACGGTAAACTGATTTCATCTGTCCAGCCCATCTGAATAACTTCCCACAGCTTAAAGCTTCTTTCTAATATAAAGTCGCCTTTATCAACTCTGATTATTTCATAAAGTATGGCAAAAGTAGTTACAGGATCAACGTTGAGAAGCTCACGCGGCATAATCATTTGAAGTATATCAGTGTATACTTTCGGGCGAGGGATAATATCTAAAAACACAGGATTGCTGTAAATATCATCATGGCGAGCAAGGCTTAAACCGCCCGATCCAGAGTTTTCTCTGAGATCCCCACCAAAAAATTTAAAAAATTGCGAAATGCCAGCAAAAATAACTTTTAAAGGATAAAGAAATTGGTCACCACTTTGCATAAGGTCTTGGCGAATACCGCCAATTTTTTCGGCTTCTGACTTTGGCATTATAACGCTGACAAGTTCACTGCCGTCTGTTGCTGTAGGCAAAACTAGGCTAACTGATTGACCTGGTGTAATTCGTTTTACATCTGTAGCAAAGAACATGTCTGCTTGGTTCGCAAGTGGAAAACTAAACATAACCATATCTGGGCCTAGTTCAGGGCCTTGCACGATTATTTTTTTATCTAAATTAAATTGATTAACGGGTATATCTTGATCAGAGATGGCATTATTTACGGTAATATCTCTTTGACCGCCGCTTAAAAAACGAAAGTGATTTATAACTTCATAGAAAGATTTGCCGCCTCTAACATCGCTAATTATTTGTTTTAGCGGAAATTGCCCATGCAGTGCCATCATTCGGTAGTTACTTGGTTGCTTGAATGAAATTCGATAGACTGGTTTACTTAACGTAATTGGTAAAACATAACTTTCTCTTTGTTCTGGTAGAGTGAGATTGCTAGGTATGATTAATTTTTCTGTTAAAATTTCAAGTATATCAGAATCTGCGTTTATTACCGATTCAATATCAAATTGTGCTAGCTGGCGCTCGCGAAGCCCTGGGTACACAAGCGCGAAATCAACTTTGCCGTCTTTTTTTAAATCACCAAAATTTGTTGTACGTCCACGAACTTCTATAATATTGCGAGAATCTTCTCGTTCTATCTGTAAAATTATATTTTCTAAAGAAATATCTTGAAAAGTTGTAGTTAGATAACTGGCAGCTGAAATAGTGATGGGCTGAGTTGATTTTAAATCATCAGGTAGGATCACCGTACCATTTAGATCAGTTTTTAGTTGTAGCCCTTTTTCTTGAGATACTCCTACGAGCACACTAGCGCCTGCGATTGGTTGCCCGCTTTCGTTAACTACCTGAAGCTGAGCTGCTTGGGCTTTACCCACAGCAAACACAAACAGAAAACTAAAAAAATATCTCATTTTTCCCCCTCTATAAGATATCTTTTTATTCAAGACTTTTGGCGAGTAAATGGTCAAGATATATAGTGAGAAAATGACGCATTTAATCGTTTCGCTAGATCTGCTTTTTTAACTTTTAATTGCGCCCCGGTATCGAGAATTTTCAACGTGTAATCACCGCTTTGCAACTCATTATCGCCTATAATAATAGCCGCCACCGCATTTTGCTTAGTCGCTTTTTTCATGCGATTACTCATATTGCCAGAGTGTGCCATATCTATAGCAAAACCTTGACTACGTAGCTGGTGTGCTAGCTCGCGACAAACACCCTCTGCAGCATCGCCTAGCGGAATTAATGAAATTGGCCGTTTTGTTGGTAGTTCTGTCGGGATTAAAAGACTTAGGCGTTCAACGCCAGCAGCCCAGCCAACTGCAGGAGTTTGTGCCCCGCCCATAATTTCAGAAAGCCCATCATAGCGCCCGCCAGAGAGAACGGCGTCTTGGCTACCTAGTTCAGTAGTGCGAAATTCAAATACTAGGTGGCAATAGTAGTCAAGCCCGCGCACAAGTCGTGGGTTGATTTTATAATTAATTTTAAGATCATCTAACGCTTTTTGAATATGAGTGAATTTTTCTTTAGATAGAGGATTTAAAAAGTGCTCTAGCTGTGGAGCGTTTTGATTAATTGCTATATCGGCGCGATCTTTTGAATCTAATATTCGCATCGGATTTATTAAGAGACGCCTAAGGCTCTCTTCGCTTAGGGATTTTTCGTGTTTTTTATAGTAGTTAACTAGTTCTTTGCGAAAAGTGTCGCGAGAAGCTTTATCGCCGATAGAATTGATTTCAAGTTGAACGCGACTAAGCACACCCAATTCTTTTAATAAAAGCTCTGCTAGTGAAATAACTTCTACATCAGCATCAGGATTTTCAACTCCCAAAAGTTCAACACCGATTTGATAAAATTGACGATAACGACCTTTTTGTGGCCGCTCATAGCGAAACATTGGACCTTCATAGAAAAGCTTAAGTGGTAGCTGGTGGGTGAGTCCTTCAGAAATAAAAGCTCTTACCACGCCGGCCGTACCCTCTGGTCGTAGGCTTATTGAATCACCACCTTTATCTAAAAAGGTATACATTTCTTTAGATACAATGTCTGAGGTTTCACCAAGGGTACGCAAAAACACGTCACTAAATTCAAAAATTGGTGTTTTAATTTCGTTGAATCCGTAGCGTTCGCATAACAAAAGGCAACGGTTTATAATATGTCGGTGCTTTCGCATAACATCATTAAGCAGGTCGTGTGTACCGCGTACAGGCTGAAGTTGCGACATATTCTAAAGCTCCTTAAATATCATTTTTTATACCAAATAAAAATGAATGCATAAGTTTAGCAGCTAATTTAGATGTTTGATTATCACGGTCAAGTGGTGGTGATACTTCATAAATACCGAGGCCTCTAATGTTAAGATGTGAAGTGAGCCAGGGCATGGCATTAAGTAATTCATGAGGGTTAAGCCCTACAGGCGATGCTGCACTTGCCCCAGGCGCAAAAGCAGAAGAAAACGCGTCAATATCAATGCTCAAAAAAACTGGGCGATTCGCATATGGCATTTTTTTAATAAGACTTAGAATTTTATTATTAGTTTGTTTATAGTTAAACACTCTGACTTTCTTTTTTCGTGCATAGCTTAAATTAGCCAAGCTATTTGCTGCACTTTGAATGCCAATTTCTACCAATTCAACGCCAGGGTATTTTTCAAGAAGTTGGTAAAATGGGGTGCCGCTATTTGGGCCTTTTATAACTGGTCGTACATCTAGGTGAGCATCAATATTAAAAACTAATGGGCGATATTTACCGAAAATTTCTAAGAACCCGCCAATGTCAGAATAGGCATGATCGTGACCGCCTCCCAACGCAAGAAGTCGATGCCCCATGTTAAAAATTTTTGAAGTAGCGTGAAGGGCTTTTTCTTGTCTCTTAATTAGAGAACCTACGGATGTAAAATCTCCGATATCATAAGTTTGTGGAAATTTATCAGTTCCTGGATAAAGTCGATAAAATGCACTACGTATAGACTTTGGGGCTTTACTGCTACCTGCGCGGCCATGATTAAGACGAATTCCTTCATCGTCAGGGTGGCCAATGATGATAAATGATGGTGTTATTTTTTTAAGCAAATTAACCGGTAAAAAAGCAATAATTTCTCCAAGTCGTGTATCATTTGACCTGGGGCTTTTATAAAATAGTGATGTTAGGGGTTTTTTAAAATTTTGCATAATCTCCACAACCTAATGCTTGCCATGGCCATCAGGATTGATAACATCTGGATATAATTAGTCAACATCCGTACGGGAGATTCGTCTTGGCTCATCTGCAGTGTGCGAAAATTATACCTGGCTCTAAGTTTAAGGTATTCGATTATCTAACATCACCAGCAAATCTTACTGAACAGCTTAGCGGGCATATCGCAGTTAAGTGGCAAAATCCGGGAGTTGAGCTAAAGCCCGGATCAGAATTTTTATTTCTAATGTCTCGTTTTGGTATTGAACAACCTATACGTTTTGTTGTGGATAGAATGATTTTAGGCAATTCAATAACGTATCGCCAAGTTAGTGGCGTCTACGCTCGCTTTACCCTCACTACAAAGTTTGAAGAGCATGGGCAAAATGAAACTCTGGTCACAGATCTGTTAGATTACGAAATTCCTTTCGGTATTGTTGGTCGAATAGCTGATGATTTTTTTATTCGTTCTGATTTAAAAAAAATTTTTGAGGTGAGACTTAATCGCACTCAAGAAAAATTTGCCTTGCAAATTACTGATGAAAAAGGAGTTAATAATGGAATTACTGCTTAGCGAAGGCGCACTGCTAATTGCTCGTTGGATCCATTTTCTTTCTGGAGTAGTTTGGATAGGCGTACTTTATTATTTTAATTTTATTCAAGGGTCGTTTTTCTCTGAAGTTGACGCAAACACCAAAAATATTGCTATATCCAAGCTCGTGCCGCGTGCTTTATGGTGGTTTCGCTACGGCGCGCTATACACATGGCTTTCTGGTCTTTACATTATTATGGCTCGCGGGCACATGGCTGGTTTTGGCATATACAGTACTTCGTGGGGAATTAGTATTTTGATTGGTACCCTGCTTGGTACATTTATGTTTTTAAACGTCTGGCTTATAATTTGGCCAAACCAAAAGGTAGTTATTCAATCTGCTACGCAAGTTTTATCAGGACAAAGTCCTTTAGTTGATGCGGCGGCTTGTGGCGCCCGCGCAGGACTTGCTTCACGGCATAATACTTTATTTTCTATTCCGCTTTTACTTTTTATGGCCATGGCTTCGCATATGAGTTTTTCTGTGTCAGGAGCAAGTCACTTTACACTTTGGTTAATAGTTATAGCAATCGTCGGGGCTCTAGAGTTTAATGCTATCAAAGGTAAGTTGGGGCCAATAACAACAGTAAGGGGCGTTATAATTTCTGGTTTTGTTTTGACTGCAGTATTGTATGTTGCAATGAGAATGTTTTCTTAATGAAAATATTTTTATTTATTTTACTTATTTTATCATTTTTTACAGGCTGTACAAAAAAGGCAGATGTTGAAGCAT
>Ga0154799_1043_pt3 | contig 20704 bp, 22 predicted proteins | sample Rifle2008BG16ft_FD_105807 | JGI IMG/M metagenome (GOLD analysis project Ga0154799, IMG submission 105807) | Bdellovibrionales bacterium RBG_16_40_8 | reverse complement strand
TTGGTTTTTCGCGCGCTAGCACCCAAAAACTTTTTTTAAGCATTGGGGTGCTACTTTCAAGTATCGGGCTTTTTGGCGGTTTATTTTCTGGTCTTGCGGTTAGCATATTCATAGATAAGTACCCAATTGATTTATTGCCAGATATTTATTACGACTCAGTTTTGCCCGCAGAAATTAATTATATTTTTGTCGGGATAGTTACTATTTTTTGTGTGTTAATTGCCTTTCTTGCAGCTTATTGGCCAGTACGACTTTATATTCGCCGTTCACCCGCAGAAAACTTACGACTATTTGTCGCAGAATAAAACCTAAACAGGCACTTGCAGCTCACGCAGTACGTGATTAAGTGATGTTTTTTTGTCTGTTGATTCTGTTCTATGACCAATTATTAGGGCACAATTGACGTTGTAGTCTCCGGCCGTAAAGGTTTTTGTAAAACTACCAGGTATAACAACTGAGTTTTCAGGCACTACTCCTTTATGCTCACGAGCATTAGCTTTTGAAACATCAATGATCTTTGTTGAAGATGTTAGAGTTACGCCGGCACCAATAACAGCACCGCGTTTAACTATAACTCCTTCGACAATAATTGAACGACTTCCTAAAAATACATCGTCTTCAATTATAACAGGACGGGCTTGAATTGGTTCAAGAATCCCGCCAAGACCGACGCCACCAGAAATATGAACATTTGCGCCAACCTGTGCGCATGAACCAACTGTTGCCCAGGTGTCAACAAGAGACCCGGGCCCTACGTAAGCTCCAATATTAACATAAGAGGGCATAAGTATGGCCCCTTTACTGATATGCGCCCCAAAACGCACAAGAGCGTGAGGCACGACGCGAACGCCTTCTTTGCCAGTCCATTTTTTTAAAGGTATTTTATCAAAAAATCGTAAATCACCGGCACGAATAACTTGCATTTTTTTTATACGAAAATAAAGTAAAATTGCTTTTTTTAACCATTCTTGAACGACCCATCCTTGAGCCGAAGGTTTAACTACGCGCAGCTCTCCTGAATCTAGTTTTTTAATAGTCTGTAAGATGGCTCGGCTATGCGTATTAGTTAAAGCTTTGCTCGAAAAAGCCTCATTAATAATTAGTTCAAGGGATTTTGCCATTAAAGACCTCGCTCAATTTCGTAGGTTAGAGTTGGTATATTGCGCTCTAAACCGCAATAAGTGCCAAGGCAACCAGGTGTCGGGTAGCCAATATTTTCGACAATTTTGTAACCGGTTATTCGTGCTAAAATCCCGTCTAAATTAAATTGTGGCACAATTGTCATGCGTAAGGAGTGAGTGAATGACCCTATAAATCGCTCAATTAATCCTAACGAAACGATAACTCCTTCTGGCTCATTGCCGTGAACCCCGCCTAAAACAAGTACGTTGGCCCCGGCGCGTCCAAAACGGTAGGCGAGCTGAGGAAGTCTTGTGACTGTATGACCAAATTGAAAAGTATCCAAAATTCTCCGACTGTGTGTTAGCTTACGCTCATATGAAAGCAAAATCTCGAATAACGGTCAAGAACATCAAGAAAGAAGGGACACCATTTTATCTTTATGATCTTAAAGGGCTTACAAAGCGGGTAAATTTTTTTAAACAAAAAATGCCACTTAACGGCAACGCTTTTTTTGCGATGAAGGCTAATAATAATAAAGATATACTAAAGGTAATTAAGCATGCTGGCTTTGGCGTAGATGTTGTTTCTTTAGGCGAGTTAAATTTAGCACTAGCAGTTGGGTATACGCCTGAAAAAATAGTTTTTTCAGGCGTAGGTAAAACCAAAGAAGAAATTTTAGCTGCAATTAAATTGCAGATTAATCAAATAAATGTTGAAAGCGTACCAGAACTTAAGCGAATCGCTGAATGTGCGGAAAAATTAAAAATGAAAGCTTCAGTGGCTTTACGCATGAACCCTGACATCGCAGCAAAAACTCACCCTTACATTCAAACAGGTCTTCGAGAAAATAAATTTGGCCTAGAATTCACGGCAATTTCTGAAGCGCTCTCTGTATTAAAAAAAACGCCTGGTGTAAAACTTCAAGGATTGGCACTTCACATTGGTTCGCAAATTAAAGAGGTCTCACCTTTTATTGAGGCATTTAGAAGAACTTTAAAATTATACAACAAGCTTTTAGCCGAAGGCTATGAGCTTTCAACGCTAGATGTAGGCGGGGGCCTAGGCATTAATTATGAAAGCGGTGATATTGGTAAAGACGAAGATTTAATTATCAAATATATGAAGACTGCTAATAAAGAGCTTTCAGAACACGTTAAAAAAATTTATTTTGAGCCAGGGCGCATACTTGTGGCCAGGTTCGGCTCTTTATTTACAGAAATTCAATACGTAAAAAAAACAAGTCATAAAAATTTTCTAATTGTTGATACGGGCATGCATCAACTTTTGCGCCCGGCACTTTACGAGGCATTTCATCGTATTGAGCCTATTTATAAAACACCTAATGCAAATGGTGTAAAAACAAAGCTATTTGATATAGTTGGGCCAATTTGTGAGTCTTCAGATGTTTTAGGTCTTGATCGGCGTATGCCACTTAGTTTAAAAGCAGGGGACATACTAAAGATTTGTGATGTAGGCGCTTATGGAGCGGTAATGTCTAGTAATTACAATTTGCAGTCTGAAACAAAAGAGGTTTGTGTTAAATGAAGTATTTTTCGAAAATTTTTGTACGAGGGGCTTTTACACTTTTACCATTTGGGTTAACATTTATAATATTATTTTCGTTTCTTGCCTGGATGGAGGATTTCTCAAAACAAGCGCTTTCGATCATAGCGCGTGAATTTTACTTTCCAGGCCTTGGGCTTATCATTGGGATAGCGTTTATTTGTCTTCTAGGTTTTCTCACAACTATGCCATTTATGGAGAAAGTTATCGCCACCTTTGAACTGCCATTTAAGAATGTGCCGATATTAAAAAGTGTATATTCAGCAGCAAAGAGTATGGCTGATTTTTTTTCGCCAGATTCAAAAACAAATGAAGAACAACAAGTGGTAGTAGTAAAATTCCCCGGATTTGAAGCTGAATTAATTGGTTTTGTTACAAGACGAAATCTCAACGATATGCCAGATGAATTCGCGAAAACCGACAGGGTTGCGGTATTTTTGCCGCTATCTTATCAAATGGGAGGACTCACGGTTTTTATACCGCGTGCATATATTAGAAAAACCAACATGAAAGTTGAAAAAGCTATGCGCTCGGTTCTTACGGCTTGGATGCCCGTACGCGAAGATGCAAATACTTAGTTAATATCAACAATCTCTAATGGTTTAATTTCTAAGGGTAACATAATTCTTTTTGCATTAGCTTGAAAGGTGTCTGAGCTATCTGTGGTTAGTAGTCTAATTTCACCGGTTAAGTCTTTTGAATTTGCCATAATGACGCCTTGTTGTAAGTCTTCGGTCAACTTTTTAGCTAAAGCAAAGCCAGAGTCGATAAGCGTGACATTTGCCCCAACAACTTTTCTTATAGCTGGTTTTAAAATGGGGTAATGGGTACAGCCAAGTACCAAAGTATCAATATTTTCTTTAAGTAAGGGCGATATATAACGATAAACAATAAGATTAGTCACTGGGTCGTCATCCCATCCCTCTTCAACGAGCGGCACTAAAAGAGAGCTTGCCTGCTGGTAAACTTGCACATGAGGTTTAATTTTTTGAATGTGTGTAACATAAGATTTGGATAAAACTGTAGCTTTTGTGGCTATTACTCCTATCCTACAGGCTTTAGAAGCCTCAACAGCAAGCCTGCTACCAGGGCTAATAACATCATAGATCGGTAGTGAAAAATTAATTTCTTCGGCCACACTTGAGGCTGAATTACACGCGATTACCACAGCTTTTACGTTTTGCTTAGCTAGATACTTTAAATTTTGCTCTAAGTATTTTTTTATTGTCTGCGGCGACTTGGTCCCGTAAGGGATGCGCGCGGTATCGCCTAGGTAAAGAAAATTCTCATGCGGGAGTTTTTCTCGTAACGCCTTTAAAACAGTTAATCCGCCAATGCCAGAGTCAAAAATGCCAATTGGATTACTAGCGGACGCCATGAGCCTTCGACTCATAGTAACCCATTGGTGTCATTTCTATGAAATATGCTTTTTCACGAATTTCTTTTATGTTTAGAGCATTTAGGTAGCTCATGCCGGAGCGTACTCCACCAGCTAGTTCTTTAATGACATCACTTACATGACCTTTGATCGGGACAAAAGTAGCCTCACCCTCTGGCGCCATGCCTTCGGGTACTTCACCTCGCCAAGAAACCTGTGCTGCTTTTGAGGCCATACCGCGATATTCTTTTTTACCCTGGCGAATCGGGCCAGGAGTTTCAAGGGTGCCGGCAAGAATGCCCCCTAACATAACAGAGTCAGCTCCGCAGGCGAGAGCTTTAACAATATCGCCTGAGGTTTTTATTCCGCCATCTGCTATTACTGGAACATTCATGTCGACTGCTACTTCTGCGCAAAGGCATACCGCTGTCAACTGCGGAACTCCGCAGCCGGCGATAATACGTGTTGTACACATTGATCCTGGCCCAATGCCGACCTTTATGGCGTCAGCGCCTGCTTCGCAAAGATCGCGTGCAGCTTCAGGAGTAGCAATATTGCCGGCAATTACTTCTACTCCAGAAAATGAATCTTTTAACCATTTAAGCGTTTCAAGCATTAAAAGAGAGTGACCGTGCGCTATGTCAATAGTGATTACGTTAGCCCCTGCTGCAACTAGTGCGCCTGCGCGATCTTTGATATCGTCATTTACACCGACACTGGCGCCGATAATTTTAAGACCTGATTTTTTCATTTTCGCAACATGCATAACCTGATCGGCAATGTTCATAAAACGGTGAATTATGCCGAATGCACCTTCATGGTCCATGGCAATAGCCATATCAGTTTCAGTAATTGTATCCATATTTGCACTTACAAAAGGTTTTTTAATTTGAATGTTTTTAGTAAGGCGCGTTGTAAGTTCTGGCTCTTTTCTAGAGCGCACTTCACTTTTTTGTGGCACAAGTAAGACATCATCATAGGTTAACGCGTGGCCACGATTTTTGATGTTTTTCCAGTTAAACATTAGCTCCATTTTGGGCTCCCTTTACTAAGGCAACTACTCTTAACTGATAGAGGCGAAAGAGTAAAATGTTTGAATAAATTGTTATAAAAAAGAACGCAATTGAGCTAAAAAATGCCTCTAATGGGACGTCAGTTATAGGGTAAGTTAAACGAAACGAACTGCGGAGCATTTCGATCCCAAATAACAACAAAATTATTATTAGAAGTTCGATGGTAATTCCTTTAACAAGCATATTTGAGTAGCTTAGAGCATCGCGCTCGCCTTTTTGATACTCAGGGTCAGCGACTACTACGTACTGCACAAAAGAATAGCGCAGATATTTAAAAATCCCTGGAATAATTAACAAAAGGCTCCAAAGTGCTGTTACGGCAACTACGCGCAGCCCTTCAATCGTCAAAGGTAAAACGTGCTTTTTTGCAAATGCCCAAAAACTACCAGGCTCCCGATTATCTTCAATCTCCATTACTCGTTGCGGGATAAGCATTGCAAGCACCACAAATTCTAATAGTGAGGTCAAAAGTTGGCCAATACTTGTCATAATATTAAAGCTTTGCATATGTTGGGTGAGCTGACTCATATATGTGTAATAGTGGTGAAGAGCCTCACAGCCGATATAAAGAGGAATCAAAACAGAGGCGCTACGCTTAACAACAGGCCAGTAAAACTTACTGCTATCTAGAAACATTTGTTTAACTGGTAAGCTCATATACATTTTTTCTCTTATAGCAGCGAGTCGAAAGTTGTAAAGTTTGCGACGAGAATAGATTCTCGTCAATCCTATTTGTTAAATGCCCCGGTGGCGAAATTGGTAGACGCACAGGACTTAAAATCCTGGGTTGGGTTAAACTGACGTGCCAGTTCAAGTCTGGCCCGGGGCACCAAAATTCTTTAAAAACTCCCCACGGGGCTTCGAGTGTTTTTACCATCCGATTTCCTATGAAAAAATTTATATGGCTACTTTTATATCCTCGTAAACTTCAAACACTCGTGCCTTGTGGTTATGAATTGCTTTGGCAATTTGATAGGGAGTGGCCTTAGGATTCCATTTTAAGTAGCTCGCCACATCAGCGTTAACAACAGATCCAAATAAAGCGCGGTTTTTTAACTCAACGCAGTTTTTATAAACTTGTGACGTGGGTGTCAAAAACTTCTCTTCGTCACATTTATAATCATGTACAACAATATTGTATTTTAAAAATACTGGATTTGGGGAGTGTGGTCGCGGACCATCAATTAATGGTCTTCGAGTTTTATTTCGCTTCACAAAAGGTTTTAAAATTCGCCATTGAAGTGAATTGATATTATGGCTCATTAGGTATTCAACAAAACCTCCAAAAATACTTTGATCGTAGATTGCGTTTAACTGAATGAGCCTTCTTGTTTTTGAGGGACTTAATAAGTGACCATATCGCATGAGCCAACATAAAAAACCCTCTGCGATACGAGAAGCTTGAAGATTATAAGTTGCAGCCAGAAAAAACTCCTCAAGATCAACAAAGTGCGAAACAGAGAGTGCTGACTTTGTCTCAATAGCCACGCCAAGATATATGAGCTCAGATTGAAACTCTTCAAAAGTTTTTTTATGTGATGAGTTTTTTGAGATCATCTAGAGTTTCCTTAAATTCATCTTTAATTTTCAACGAGCGTCGGTGTAAAATCTTGTCGAGTTCATTTAGTGCTATCATTAGTATTTTATCAGTCATCACTCACTCCGAAGGTAATATAATATTACCACGGAATGCTATTGAAATTCAAATTTTTATTTGCTGGAGAGGGGGTATTTCAGGGCATATGGTGCACTTTAGATAAATTGGCTATCCGCATGTTATTGTTGTTTTTATTATTAATTCTAACGACTTAGTAAAAAGCCTCAGGAGGACTTAAAATCCTGGGTTGGGTTAAACTGACGTGCCAGTTCAAGTCTGGCCCGGGGCACCAAAATTCTTTAAAATCAAACAAAAAAGGAGAAACGCTTTCATTCACTGCCGCGTCCCGCCATTGTTGTCGCCTCAAGACAAACGCCCTTTGTAATCTTCATAAGAAAATTTTTTAAGCAAGGTAAATTTCTTGGTCGCAGGATCCCAAGTTCCGATAGATGGCAAGCGCACGCCATTGAAGGTGTTATTTTTTACCATAGAATAATGGGCCATATCTAGAAGCTCGAGGTGGTCGCCAACTTGTAGCTCGTGAGCAAAACTGTATTCACCAATATTGTCGCCAGCTAAACAGGTGGGCCCGCCTAGTATATAATTATATTCAAGTTCTTGCGGCAACCCAGCGCCAACAATATTAGGTCTATACGGCATCTCAATCACATCTGGCATATGAGCAGCAGCCGAAGCATCAAGAATTGCAACGCTTTTTAAAGGTTTAACTATATCAAGCACTGTGGTTAAAAGAGCACCTGTATTAAGCGCGATGGCTTCGCCGGGCTCAAGAATAACTTCAACATTATATTTATTTTTAAAATCAGTAATTAGTTTACACAAAAGTTTTATATCATAGTCACTTCGAGTGATATGATGACCGCCACCAAAATTGACCCACTCTATGTCGTTAAGGTATTGCCCAAAATTATGCTCAACTACGTCTAATGTGCGCTTTAATGAATCAGAATTAAGCTCACACAGTGTATGAAAGTGAAGGCCTGTAATACCTTTAAGAGATTTATTTTTAAACTGATTTAGTTTCACGCCAAGACGTGAATTGGGCTGACATGGATCATATATTTCAGTCTTAACTTCAGAATGCTCAGGGTTAATACGTATGCCACACTTAATTTGCGGGGTTTTTTTTGCCAAAATATCTTGAAAGTGCTCCCACTGGGAAAAAGAATTAAATGTGATGTGGCTTACATATTTAATAAGCTCATTAAAATCTTTGTCTGAATAAGCAGGGGAGCAGACGTGCACCTCTCGCCCAAATTCTTCAAATCCAAGACGAACCTCATCAGCCGAACTTGCAGTAACGCCGGGGAGGTATTCTCTAATTAAGGGGAATACGCCCCACATGGCAAAGCCCTTAAGGGCTAAAATAATTTTACACCCAGTATTAATTTGTACATCGTTAAGAATTTTTAAATTCTTCTTAAGAAGTTCAATATTGACTATGTAACATGGGCTTGGGACCTTTTTAAGATCGAGCCCTTTAAGTATCGAGTGATACGCCATTGTAGTTGTCAATTACCTTCCAAGGGAGACCATATTGATTAAGCTCAGCCATAAATGGCTCGGGATTTAATTGCTCCATATTATAAACTCCTGCGCCTTGCCACTTTTTAGTGAGCACCATAGCTGCTCCAATCATAGCGGGCACACCTGTTGTGTATGATATAGCCTGTGACTGAACTTCTTTATAACATTTTGCATGATCGCAAATATTATAAATATAAACTTTTTTCTTCTTGCCACTTTTAACGCCCTCAATGATTGTTCCAATATTGGTTTTACCAGTATAGTTTTCAGCCAAAGAGCCAGGATCAGGTAAAACAGCTTTTAAAAATTGCAGCGGGATGATCTTTTGGCCTTTATATTCTACCTCGTCAATTCTGGTCATGCCAATATTTTTCATTACACGAAGATGAGTGAGATACTCTTGCCCGAATGTCATCCAAAACCGTGCTTTTTTAAGGGTAGGGAAGTTTTTAACTAAAGATTCAAGTTCTTCATGAAACAGTAGATACATTTCTTTTTTGCCCACTTCGGCAAAATCAAAAGTTTGATGAATACTTAGCGGGTCAGTTTCACACCAGTCACCATCTTTATAAAAGCGACCACGCTGCATGATTTCGCGAATATTTATCTCAGGATTAAAATTTGTCGCGAAGGCTTTACCATGATCGCCGCCATTGCAATCTAAAATATCAAGAGTGTGAATTTCATCAAAATAATTTTTGGCCGCATAGGCAGTAAAAACATTTGTAACTCCTGGGTCAAATCCAGAACCCAAAAGTGCCATTAGCCCTTTTTCTTTAAATCTATCTTGATAGGCCCACTGCCAACTATATGAGAATTTCGCTTCATTGGGTGGTTCATAGTTTGCGGTGTCTAGATAATCAATGCCGGTTTCAAGACAAGCGTCCATTAAAGTTAAATCTTGGTAGGGTAGAGCGACATTAATAAGAAGCTTTGGTTTATGTTTTTTAATAAGAGCTACGACCTCTGAAGTATTGTCGGCATCGACCTTTGCTATTTCAATATTCTTGTTTAAAGTGCTTTTAACAGAGTTTTTAATGGCTTCACACTTACTCAAGGTACGACTTGCCAAAACGATTTCAGAAAAGATCTCTGGCCTAGTCGCGCATTTTTTTACAACTACGTTACCTACGCCCCCAGCTCCTATAATCAAGACCTTGCTCATAGACCCTCCTAAACGTTATTATTGTAGAATGAACTAGCGCTATTTTAGTAAAAGAACAAGAAAATAAAATTAGCGTTGCTCAAAAGTAAATGTACGCTACTTACTTTAAACTAAATGAAGATGATTTTTGAGTACAAAGTCAGCAGGTAGTTATGAGAATCGATATAAATTAAAGCGCGAAAATTGCATTATTAAAAATTACTTATTTAACGCTCAGGCTAAAAAGCACCTCTGCCCCAGTTGTTATCGTTACCTCGAATTATATCTCTATGAGCCAATTTCATCGCGCAGGGATGGGGCCACAGCAGCTAGGGGATGGTCGTTGCCCGATGTTAACCGCTATCCGAACTAAAATTACGACAGTGCGTTTATCGTCCGACTGTCCTACGGGTCGCCGGACTTATTACATCTTTTTATACTCAAATACAATACACAGAATTTAGAGTTGTTATTATTTTTGCAAGGATCTCTTTCATGACTCGTCACCGACTTTATTACGAAGAGCCCCATTATGTGCGCGAATGCCTACGTAGTTCACGGGTAACGGCGAAGCAAATTCATGAACTTAAGCGTGCCCTGGTTGAACAGCTTGAGGTCATCGATCGCAAAAGATTATATGTGCGACTAGGTTTTAAATCTTTGCGTAGTTACTGTAATCTTGGATTAAAATTTACCCGACGGCAAAGTCAAAGTCTTGAGTCAGCCGTGCGCGAATATCGGATAGCGGTCAAGATCGGGTAACGAGTGTCTGCCCACTGTGCGGATTGCACCAATTATATCAAATAAAAAAATCTAGGTTTTATGAAAATTCTTGCGGTGTCATAGAGAGCTAATATACAAGCCAAATCTTTTTAGCACTAAGAATAAAATAACTGGTAGTACAAACCAGCCTAGCATTTTAAAAAATAACACATATGATTCGGATCTATTATCTTTTGACTGAATAGTCCGCACTTCTATATACGGGACTGGGGCGCGCCGATACCACCCAGTAACAACTACCTCTTCATTTTTAAATTTATTAAGTTTAGTAAGAGCAAACCAAATATTAAAAATAGCAAGTGGCAGTTGGTAATCTAAAAAAATGATCCCTGTTTGATCGCGAAGAATCATGTCTTCAGAAAATATATTACCAGCATCGCCGCGACCGATAACTTTACCTTTTAAAATAACGGGGTATGATCTAACTGGCGATACTTTTACAGCTTTTAGAAGTGCCGAAATAACTGTTCTTAAATATGGGCCGCTAGGGTAGCGGCGCAATGTTTTTATAATGCCGCCTAAACTAAAGCCAGCTACGAAAGGTAATGTAAATTCGACTAAATTGCGTTAATACGTTTAGCAGTAAGTGGGTGAGTAGATTGAAGTTCGTAATAGGTGGCCCATGGATTCCAGAGATCCCAGCGCATGACCTGTTTAATAACGTCTGGGTTTAGTACAGCAGCGGCGTCACCTTGAAATGCAAGGGCAATTTCTTTAGAGTTACCTATATTCATAATACCCATAGCTTGAATAGCCATGGTTTTTGCCTGTTTTGACGACTCTACTTCGTTTTGCTTATCAGGAGCCGTGGTTACTAGCCCAAAACCAATCTTTGTTAGCGCAAAAATAAGTGAATTTGGATTTTTTGTGTAGTACACACTAAACTTATCAGCCCAATACTCGCGAGCACGTGAAATAAACATTACTAGGTAATGAGCTAGCAAATAAAAAATGTATGCAATTACTGCCACAATAACCAACCCTTCGCCGCTATTTTTTTTATTACCAGTTTTTTTTCGCTTAGATTGATCGATGCAGATGCGATAAATATGATATAACAATATCGGCACAAGCTGAGCTATTGTCATAATTACAAAATCCCAATGTTTAACATGCCCCATTTCATGAGCGACAACAGCTTCGAGCTCATCTTTTTCAAGTAAGTCAATTATACCTACTGACAGCACTAACCGTGCACTATGCGGAGTTCGACCATAAGTAAAAGCTTGCGGTGAGTCGTCATGAATTATCCCGACCTTTGGGAGCGGTAATTTCTCGTCACGGCAAAGTTTATTAAGAAAACTTTTAAATTTAGGTGGCACCTGCTCAAATTGCAACCATTCAAGAGAGCCAAATAAACTAAGACTCCAATCCATTAGCCAGGGTCCTATAAGAAATTGAAGTCCAATAAACCCAACCAGTATAAATATACCAGCGCCATATGCGATAACGCCGAATCTTTCGAGTGCAATAACTAATTGGTGTGCTGCACACGTTTATCTGGAGTAAATTTATTAACATCTCTAGAATTATTTAAAGTTTCAATTTCTTTTTTATCTAAAAATATACCAAAGCATTTGGGGCACTCTTCAATCTCAAAAGAAAATTCTGGTAAAGCTCCTTTACGTAAAAAAGTGCCGTCACAGGTTGGGCACTTATCTATACAGCTCATCGCTTGGTTTATGCCATTATTGTAATATTTATTAAGTTTTTTTGTATCTTTAATAAAAAAATTAATTTCACCCTGAGCAAGCCATACGCCTTCGCAACCAGTGCAAACATCGACCATAACGGCATTTCGCATAAGTGTTGTCTGAAAAGTCGACTGACATTTTGGGCAATTCATTAGAGTATTCTCGGATAAATTAAAACTTTATTTTAATTAAATTTTAGATTTATTATTAATGCTATTAACGAGTCTAGCTAGCTCATGGCCCAGTAGCTGAGTATCAAATGGTTTTGCCATATGTGAATTAAAGCCGGCAGATATGGCGGTCTTGATATCACTTTCTGCCGCATAGGCGGTCAGTGCCAGTGATGGTATATTGCCGCCATATTCTTTTTCTAGTAAACGAATTTTTTTAATTAGGCTATAACCATCTTCGCCTGGCATAGCAATGTCGCTTAGTAAAATATCAGGCTTAAATTCTTTAAAATAGGTAAGAGCTTCGGCAGCAGACTTGCATGCAATTATTTTAGCGCCATAAGAACTTATTGCTTCAACTAATACGTCAAGAGTTTTGGGCTCATCTTCAACAATCATTACTTTTATGCCCGCGAGATTAGGTGTTTTGTTTGCTGTTTTTTCGCTAGCGTATTTAGTTTTATCTACTTTTTTAGTGGCACTTGACTGTTTATCTGACATCACCGGCAACAAAACTGTAAAAGTCGCCCCACTGCCTAAACCTTTACTTTCAGCGCTAACGGTGCCGCCGTGAAGGCTTACCAAATCACTAACTATTGAAAGACCTAGCCCTAAACCGCCATAGGTTCTAATAGAGCTACTGTCAGCCTGACTAAACCGCTTAAAAAGTTTAGGCAAAAAGTCTGGTTGTATGCCTTTACCCTGATCGATTATTTTTATTGATACATATGATTTAGCGTTTACTAAAGCGGGCTCAATTCTAATAGTAATAGTACTGCCGTCGGCAGAAAACTTAATGGCATTGGTTAGTAAATTCCAGACAATTTGCTGCATACGATCAGTATCGCCCCAGACTATTTCAGTATGAATTTTTATTTCAAGTTCAATTGTTATTTTTTTTTTCTCAGCCAAAACGCTTACCGCTTCAATAGCATATTTTACAGGGGTATCGGGCGAGACTTCAGCAAAATTAGTAGCTAATTTGCCTGATTGAATGCGCGTAATATCTAGCAAGTCATCAATTAATTGTCCCTGGCTTTTAGCCGACTGTTCAATTACTTCTAGCCCATGGGTTAACTTGTCAGGATTAAAATTTTGTCTTTGCATCAGTTGCGACCATGAAAGAATTGAAGTTAGTGGCGTTCGTAACTCATGCGACAAAATTGCTAAAAAAATATCTTTTGCTTCATTGGCGCGTTCAGCCACATCTTGAGCAAGTTTTGCAGCAGCATGGGCGCCTTTTTCTTTCTCCATTAATTTTTTACGCTCTGAAATATCGCGAATAATTGCGGTGACTTTAATTTCGCCGCGAAGTTTCATCGGGCTTAAAGAAATATCTACAGGTAGCTCTCTACCATCTTTTCGTCTGGCAAAAAGTTCAAGGCCCTGGCCCATCGTTCTTGGTTTTGCCTGTATATTGTAACGCTCTCGATAACCAACATGAGCGTTTCTCAGTCGCTCAGGGATTAGTTTTTCAATTGTTTGCCCTACAAGTTCGTCTTTAGTGTAGCCAAAGTAGTTAAGTACCTGTTCGTTTACTAACTCAATTATACCTTGGCTATTAATTGTTATGATCGCATCGTGGGCTGAATCTATCACTGTGCGAAATCTTTCTTCAGATTCTTCAAGAGCAAATTCTAACGCGCGACTTTCAGTGATATCGCGTATTACTTTTGATGAGCCAATTATAGTGTCATTTGAAGTTTTTATTAATGAAGTGGTCATTAATACATCAATAATTTTACCGTCTTTACATCTTCTTTTGGTTTGAAAACCTTCTGAGCGTTCGCCGTGCGCTACTTTTTTTAGAATATCGGTTTCTTCGCCTCTATACTTAGGCGGGATTATAATACTTACGTTTTGCCCAATCATTTCTTTAGCCGAATAGCCAAGAATTTTTTCTGCGGCTTGATTCCAGCTTAAAACAACACCTCTTATGTCTTGACTAATAATAGCGTCATTTGCGTCTGTTACAATTGCCGCTAATAATTGCTTTTCTAAGCCCAATTTATTTCGCTCAGTAATATCTTCTAAACTTATAAGAATTGCTTTATGTTCTTGCAGTTTATCGAGCATCTCGCCTTGCCACATAATTGGGCGCGCTGAAATTAATAATTTTTTTTGTTCGGTATTTTGCGCATTATTGTTGTTTTGCGTATTAATAGTTATCTCAATATCGGTAATTTCTTTGTTTTTTATTAAGGCATTACTTACTTGAAGTCGTAAATTTTGTGAAACATCGTTTGGCAAACCAAAATTTGCAAAAAAATCTTCATCAATATTATTGTTTTGCAAGAAATTAAAATCTTTCCAAAAAGCACGATTTGCAGATATTAATTTCGAATTATTATCTAAAATAACCAGTGGGTGCCTTACAGCCTCTGCAACTGAAATCAAGTAATCTTGAGCTTTTTGCGAACCTCTGATTTGCTCTTTAAGATCGACAATATCGACAAGAGTTATCACCACGCCATCAATTTTATTATCAATTGTTTTATATGGTCTTATTTGTAAGCGCATCCAGTGGCCGCTCTGGGTTTTAATTTCACGTTCTATTAGGGCTAAAGAAGTTATAACCTCAGTCGCGATATCGTTAAGTGATAATTCAAAGTTAGGTTTAATATCACTAAGATGGCGGCCGATGTCGCTAGAATTTAAATTAAATATTTTTTCAGCTTTCGGGGTAAATCTGCGTATGCGTCGATTATTGCCTATTATTACAATAGCAAGTTCTATGCTATTTAAAATGTTATTCAAATCACTACTAAGAACAATTAAATCTGAATTTCTATTTTGCAATTCATCATTTACAGTATTTAATTCTTCATTAGAAGATTGCAGCTCTTCTTTAGTCACTTCATATTCTTCTGCCATTAGTTTTTGTGACTGCTTATTAGCGACCAGGTCTTCTTTTAGCTGTGAGATACGCTTGTCATATTCGCCGTGACCAGTTTTTTTTATTTTTTTTGAAGCAGGTAAAGATGAAACACTTTCAAAAAAAACTATGAAATTTCGTCTTTTTAAAGGCGCTATAGGATTAACGGGCACTACTTCGATATTAACTATATTTCGTTTGTCGTCTACTTCAAAAGAAAGGCCTTCTTGCCTTGCCGACACGTTTTTTTTCATTGCTGATTGTATTGCAGCGCGAAGCCCATATAATAATTCAGGTCGCGCCATTTTAAATAAATTATTACTTGGTAGACCTGATACTGGTTCAAGGTAAGGAACTATTCTACCCTGAAATTGTAATATCTCATAATCAGCATTAATAATAACTGAAGGTGGGGCGTATTTTGCAAGAGAAACTCTTATGACCTCTTTTTGCAAATCACCAGAGTCGCCAATTTTTTTTGATGTTTTATAAATAGGCGCATGAATATCAAGCATTCGTGAACTTAAAGGTAGCCTAATAGTCATGGGTGTCGGAATATTTGTCTTAGCGAAAATTTTATGGGTTTTATCGATTACAGAAAATAGTTTTGAAAAGCCACCTGGGCCTTCTGCTTTACCTAGCCAAAGAATTCCATTTGGATTTAAGGCATAGTGAAAAAGTGGGATAACGCGCTTTTGTAAAGTAGCATCAAAGTAAATTAATACATTTCTACATGAAATAAGATCAATTTTTGAAAGGGGAGGGGCTTTAGTTAAATCGTGATTTGAAAATAAGCAAATATCACGAATTTCTTTATTTATTTTATAGCCACCAGTTACTTTTTTAAAAAAAAGATTTAGTCTTTCTTTACCTACGGTATGTTCAACATCGCTTGAATAAACGCCAGCCCTTGCTCTTTGAATCACCTGATCTGAAATATCAGTAGCAAATATTTGAATTGGTATATTAATTTTCTTTTCATTCAAAAATTCATGCCACATGATAGCAAGTGAGTAGACTTCTTCACCCGTTGAACACCCAGGCACCCATATACGAATAGGTAAATCTAAAGTTTTGTGTTCAATAAGTTTAGTAAAAACTTTATCTTTGAGAGCTTTAAAAGAATCAGAATCACGAAAAAATTCAGTAACATTAATGAGAATATCAGTATAAAGCGCGCTGACTTCATCAGGGTTTTTATCTAAAAACTTTGCATAATGCTCAATACTTTTAGATTTTTTTAACTGCATTTGCCGTAAAATACGGCGCTTAATTGTTGGGTGCTTATAATTTGAGAAATCAATATGCGTATATGTTTGCAACAATGCAAAAATTTTATTTAGCGCTGCGCCTGGCTCGACCTTAGTAACTTTTTTGCTACCGTGATGATGATGTGGGTTTTTAGCAATTTGTGCTAACTTATATGCAACTTCTTTTGGCGTTAATATCAGATCGACTGCTCCTGATGCAATAGCACTATTAGGCATACCACTGAAACTTGTAGATGCTGGATCTTGAGCAATTGTTAGGCCACCTTGTGCTTTTATAGCTTTTAGACCATTAGTGCCATCATTAGCAGTACCTGAGAGAATAACTCCAATAGTTTTTGCTTTATGCTGGCGTGCTAGGGATTTAAAAAAAGCGTCAATAACCATATGCTGACCACGAGTATTTGTACTTCGTGGTCGCAGGTTAAGTGCTCTGTTAGAATATGTCATATTATAATTTGCTGGTATAACGTAAACTAGGTTGGGTTTAACCTTCATACCATCTTTGACTTCAATAACCGGCATTTTGGTGATACGAGATAAAATTTCATGAATAAGACTGTCGCGCGTAGGATCAAGGTGTTGCACAAATATAAAAGCCATGCCTGTATCAATAGGTAGGTTTCGTAGTAGCTCTTTAAAAGCCTCTAATCCGCCAGCCGAGGCACCAATTCCTACTATAGGTACGGTTTTAAAATTAATTTTTTTAATATTTGTAAGAGGCATGCCCAGCCCCGGTTTTAATAAAGTTGCGCACAGACTCTAAAAATTTATTTAATTCAATTGGTTTTCTAATAAACCCCACAGCTTTACTCGCAGGGACTTTATCCATAGCAGTGAGAAAAACAACAGGTACAGAATTAACTATATCTGGCCTTTTTTCTTCAAGCATCGTAAGAAATTCAGGGCCAGACATATCATCCATGCACATATCTAGAAGTATCAAGCTTGGTAATTCGATCTTAGAAAGAACCGAAAGGGCTTCTTTGCCACTTTGAGCAGCATGAATTTCATAATCGTCCATTTCGAGAATAGTTTTATTTAGTAATAAATGATCTGCGCTATCATCAACGATAAGAATAGCAGTTTTTTTAGCGCTAGCGCGCCACTGTCCATCTGGACTAGATTTTGTGGGTTCGACCATGCTTCTCACCTCACTCGATTAAACAAGCCATATTGATCAGTGTGGAGCTTATACCACGTATGTATAACGAGTGCTACATTTAGAATTGTTAATATTTGGTAAATATTTTATTTTTTAGGTCTAACGGCCTCTTGTGGGGCCTTTATACCAGTGTGATTGCGCCAGTTATACTCAGGGCCTTGCTGATAGCGATTAGCCCAGGCATCCCATTTATCTTTTGGTAATTCATGACGAACAGTACCATCTTTATCAAAAATTTCAGGGGAGCGTCCAAAAAGAAAATCAAGAATTCTACTCATAAAACGATCCTAGCTACTTCTTAGTAATTTGACTAGCTAGAAAATAGTTGTGCATTAGCGATTAATACAAGCATCAAAAAAATCATCTACTCTGTCAGGGTCAGGAGTTACGCCACGAGCCCTTTCATAAGCTTCTACTTTACGCATAACACATGCTGCTCTTGCCTCGCTACTAGCCTCAATTTTAGTGCTGCCATGCCCTGTATATTGGCCGTCAGCATCTACAATTTGGTATGACATTATAGGTGCGGCCTGACTTGCTAAATTCATTTCAGCAGCAAAAGTCGGTATTGATGCAAATAAAGAAATAATTGCGATTACTATTTTTATATTTATTCTCATATAGCCCTCTTTTCTTCGTTTCAAACTACTTAAATAGCAAGTGATGGGCCAGATTCATAATTTGATATAACATATTGTAATTACTAAATATTCTTATAACTTTAAGATAATTTTAAAAGCTCTACTGAGATGGCCCTAATGAGTTTTGCTGCAAATACGTCACCAATGTGTTTAATAGTTAGTCACACACACGTGTGTGGAGGCATTAGGTAAACGATTATGAATAATGTGCAAGACCTGGTTATTGCAGAGTTTTCGGCTCTCACCTCATGGGAAGAACGCTATAAAAAAATTATAGCCGTGGGCAAATCAATGCCGCCTTTAGCTATAGAGCTAAAAACCGATGATCGCAAAGTCAAAGGCTGTCAATCACAAGTGTGGTTAGATGCACGCTTAGATGAGAATAAAAAGGTACAGTACCGGGCAGAAAGTGATGCGTTAATTGTTCAAGGACTTATTGCGATTTTGTTAAAGATCTACTCAAACCATACACCTAAAGAAATACTTGAAATAGAACCGTACTTTGTAAAAGAACTTGGATTTTCAGAAAATTTATCACCAAGTAGAGCTAATGGTCTTTATGCAATGGTTAAACAAATCAAATATTACGCATTAGCGTTTCATAGCGTCGTATAAATGCGGTGAGAATCGTCAAAATCGTCAAGCTCTTCGAGTAACTCTTGAAGAGTTTTTAACTGTTCAGCTGTTAAGTCAGTACGGTTTTTTGTAACATACGCAAGCTCAGCCTCATGAACTTGCCAGCCTCGACCAATAAGGGCAGTGCGAATAGAGTCTAGATCTGTCGGACTGCCAAAAAATGAGTAAGACCCATCACTATTTTTTTCAACCGAATTGGCATTAACTTCAATTGCATCTTCTTCAGGGTCAACCACGTTATCTTTCGTGCCGCTAACTAAACACAAGCGGTCAAACATCCAGGCTGATGAATTAGTATCGCCAAGACTACCATTGTGGCGTTTAAAAATATTACGAAGCTCACCAACTGTACGATTTTTGTTGTCGGTCTGACATTCTACAATTACCCCTATACCGAAAGGCCCTTTACCCTCATAGGTGAGCTCTTCAATAATTGAATCATTATCTAGACCAGCTCCTTTACGAATGGCTCGGTCAATAGTGTCTTTAGGGCAAGAAACTTTTTTTGCTGCGTCAACAGCCATTTTTAGTCGTGAGTTGCCTTCGGGATGTGGCCCGCCCATGCGCGCTGCTACGGCAATCTCGCGAGCAAGTTTGGTGAATATTTGACCTTTTTTCTGCGCGTTTTCAAGTTTACTGTCTTTTTTCCAACCCTTGCCCACAAAATACCTCCTGAAATTCTATCTATAATATTTAACGAAAAATATGACGATAGTCTATCTCAGTTAAGTGAGTAAAAGCTCCGACAAAAAGTTAATGAAAGACCTTAGCCTTTTTGCTATTCGCGTATTTGTTATAAGCTTTGTTATAAGCTTAATTATTTTCTTCTAGGCAGCTTTTTTGCGCGCGTAATCTTGATATTTTTTATCAAAGTCGCTTGGTTTTTGACCGCGCTTATTAATCAAGCCTTCTTTGTACCAAGCAAAATGCTCAGCGCAAAAGTGCATGCGCGCAATAGGTTTTTTGCAACCCTCAGCAGGGCAGCGATCAGGCATAGTTTCGACTGATTGAGTTTTATTTTCTTTAGCCATAATGATTCTCCTATGAGTCTTTCTATCGGCCTTTAGTAGGTGCGACTTTAGACTTTAGACTGATATTAAGACTACTGTGGGCTAAGAAGCGAAAAGTCTGGCTGGCCTAGTTCATTTATGAGAAAACCTGTAAACTTACGGTCAGTGAGCATCGTGTAGTGAATAGCCCCCAGTGGTATCATGCGATGCAGCGAAAGCAGGTGAGTGAGCCCTTCTCGGCATAGCTTAGAAGCTGGGCCATTTCTGCTAAGGCGAAGCTTTTCAACAATAGAGTCATAAGTTTTATCTTTTAGTTGAATGAAGTTATCAGGATTACTTGAAGTAAAAACTTCAAGAGCCGCAAGGCATGTAGGGCGTTCAAGAGGCACTCCCCTACGAAACAGGGGTGCAGGGGTGGACTTCAATTTGTGCGTTAATATACCAAATTCGGTAGCTTGTAATTGCACGTTTAGGTTTAGGTTTTTTTTCCAGCCTGCTTGAAAAAACTCCATTGCACGCTGAATGTCGTCTCCGCCTGAAATAGCGAATTGAAGCATTAGCTTCGGAAATTGCTTTAACTCTTGATCATTAAAAGAAGTAATAGGCTTATACTCATAACAAATATTTTCGCCGATTATTGATTTTTCAAGTCCTATGCACCCTGGTCTACCGAGAGCGCCAAAAAGTTCGACAAATTTTTTAAATTGCGGCTCTAAGCCATATACTAGACGCCGCCGCAAATCTTCGTAAGGCATAAGTGCCGGACCAAAGCCGATATAATCTATACGATGTAGTGATCGTTGGTAGAGTTCAGGTGAGTTTTTATATATTGGTATATTTTCTGTGGTTAAACGACGTAAAAAATTAAGTTTTTTTGTTTGATAGAGCTTTAATGCCGTATTGTCAGAATCAATAATTAGAAACTCAACATCAGGTCTAGAAGAATTTTTAATAAAAAATAAAGAATTTGATTTTAAATAAAGCGATCTACCTGATTTATGCTCGGTTAGTCGGTAGGGGCCATAGGTAATTTTACC
>Ga0154799_1009_pt2 | contig 20992 bp, 19 predicted proteins | sample Rifle2008BG16ft_FD_105807 | JGI IMG/M metagenome (GOLD analysis project Ga0154799, IMG submission 105807) | Bdellovibrionales bacterium RBG_16_40_8 | reverse complement strand
GGCGTACTTACGCGGCTCGCCCTGTTCAATCATACCCGCCTCAAGAAGGGCGTCTAAAAACACCTTGGCACTACCGTCACCTATAGGAATTTCTGGCCCTTCAAGTTCAATAAATAAATTATCAATGCGAAAAGCCGCAAGAGTTGAAAGGCAGTGTTCTACTGTTGACACTGAAAACTCTGGCCCCGAAACCGTAGTGGCCATCTGCGTGGCGCTTACGTAATTAACATGCGCAGCAATAGCTGGGCGACCTGGCAAATCAGAGCGTACAAAAAAAACTCCAGTATTTTCAGGCGCTGGACAAAAGGTAAGCTTAGAAGGTTTACCGGTATGAAGACCTATGCCGTTAACCTCGACCCTTTTACGAATTGTGCGCTGTAAAAACATAGACTTTTTTTTCGCTCCTGCAAAGTTGTAACAAATTTTAACTATTCACTCGCAGTATTACCTTCAAATAATATGCCACCATAAATTTCATTAAAAATACAGTAACCGCCTGATATCACATGATATTAAATTACGCATTGGGTTATTCGCTGTGATGTAAAAGTCACAGGGCGCCAAAGGTACGCCATAACCTTTAGCGCATAAACTTTAGCGCTGGCTGTATTTTTCCGATACAGCGGCATGGGTAAGCTCCCAAAACTATTTATTTTAGTAAGTTTTTTTATGGGCACTGTTATTTTAGGCTGCGCAACAAAGCCTTATCGTATGCCAAGCAGCTCTGAACTAGGTGAAGAATCAAGGGCGCACCCGGCTGCCACCCTTGTAGACCTTTTTCAAGTAAATAGGCCAATACCTCAACACAAACCAAGTAATAACGAGGAATTTTATTTTAAACGCTGTAGTATGACCGGTGACAATTGGCCCATCTCTAAAACCTCATACGACTGCACTTATCCTTAATTAGGAAAATTCATGCCAATTAAACCTGACAACTCACAAGAAATAAATATCATTGGGATCTTGTCGTATCTATTAATGGACCTGGTATAGATTTTTAAAGCTTCATATTTGTCTGCAACAGACAAGCCCGAAGGCTTAGAAATTAAATTTATCCGCAAAAATATTAAGCAAACACTTGTATCTTGGCTTATATTTGGCGCCGCCTTTATCGGATTTGGCGTTTTTTTTAAACAAATAATGCTAGAGAAATCTACTTTTAATATATTTTTTTCTGCTTTATTTCTACTTGTTTTTGGTAGCGTGGGGCTACTTGTTTTTAGTATTGTAGTTTACTCGATCTTCATAAAATGTCGAATTTTGATTACAGATTCAGGTCTTACCATTTATAAAAGTTTTTTAAGTTATAAAACCGAACAAACTTTTTTATGGTCAGATATTAAAAGTGTAGAGGCTAGACAATGTATTCGTTCAGAAAATAAAATATCAGCAGGATAGTTTTGGCCTCTTAATCTACTCTAGTGTTAACTGCGCTTTACTGCCGCTCCCAGATGCCCCGCTATGCACACGCCCGGATAATCGCATGCGCTCTGTGATTGATGGGTCGATTTTTTTTAAATGCTCAATGGCTGCCGTCATGATTACTCGCCCACGCGGCGTTTTTTGTAAAAGTCCTTCTTGAATCAAGTATGGCTCGTAAACCTCTTCTAGAGTGTCGACTTCTTCGCTTAAGGCCGATGACAAAGTATCTATGCCTACAGGTCCACCTTCGAATTTTTCTAAAATTAACGTTAATATTTTACGATCCATTTGATCAAGACCTAAAGGGTCAACCTCAAGTTGCTCAAGAGAATAGCGCGCAAGTTCTGTGGTGATTTGCCCGTTACCGCGAACTTCAGCATAGTCGCGAACCCGTCGCAAAAGTCGATTGGCTACTCGCGGGGTACCGCGACTGCGACAGGATAACTCAACACCACCTTCTTCAGTGAGCGGAATATTTAACAGCCCAGCAGAACGGCGCAAAATCATCACTAAAGAATTGCGATCGTAAAAATTAAGTCGCTCGAGAATTCCAAATCGATCGCGAAAAGGGGCCTTAAGTAGTCCGGCTCTTGTGGTTGCACCAATTAATGTAAATGGCGCAAGTTGAAATCGCATTGTACGCGCGCCAAGCCCATCGCCAGTAATAATGTCGAGCGCAAAATCCTCCATAGCGCTGTAAAGATACTCTTCTACGTCTTTTGATAAACGATGAATTTCATCAATAAACAGTACCGACTGAGGTTTTAGGCTAGTAAGAATTGCCGCAAGATCACCTTTACGATTAAGCGCTGGGCCTGAGGTTATACGTAAATCAACACTCATATGCCCTGCAATGATATGCGCAAGGGTTGTTTTACCTAATCCCGGGGGGCCACAAAGAAGCGTGTGGTCAAGTGGCTCGTTTCGCCGTTTTGCCGCCTCAACAAACACAAGAAGTTTTTCTTTTACCTTTTCTTGTCCCGGAAATTCATCAAAAGTCTTTGGTCGCAGACTGTGCTCAAGCTGAACGTCAGCTTCGCCTTTTTCACCAGTGATAAGTCGCGAATTTTGTTGTTGCTCCATAATTACAACTGCTCCTGTTAAAAAGACCCTACTAAAAAGCTCCTGAAAGTGATGATAGCCCTTTACGTAAGCCATCTTCAAAATCGATTGATGGCTCCATTTGCTCTACAACTTTTTCGACGTCTTGAATTTTAAATCCTAAATTAACAAGGGCTGAAACAATATTGGCGCGTGCAGTAAATGCTGAACGTGGTTTTTCATTACCTTCAAGAATAATTTTGCCTTTTAACGCTAGCACAATCTGCTCAGCAGTTTTTTTACCCACTTTAGGCAGTTGCGAAAGTCGACGAATATCGCCTTCGTCAATCATTTGGATGATTGCATCAAGCGGTGCGCCTGAGAGAATTTTCATGGCTACTTTAGGCCCTATTCCGCTAACTTTTATAAGTGAAAGAAAAAGCTCTTTTTCAGCTTTGGTGGCAAAACCAAAAAGTTGCAGAATATCTTCTCGCACATAGGTATAAATCCAAAGCTGCGCACTAGTTTGATCACTTACTGCACCACGAGTATGTGCTGAGCACAATACCTCGTAACCCACCCCACGCACATTTATAATTACTGAATCTTCGCCGTGTGGGATCACACTGCCCTGTAAAAACGCAATCATTATTTAAACCTCTTTCTGCCGAGCAAAAATCTCGCGCACCTCGCAATTGCTACCATGGCAAACAGCTAGTGCCAACGCATCAGTGGCATCGAGTTTGTCTGTAACAACCCCTAGCATTTGGCGAATCATAAATTGCACTTGTTCTTTTGTGGCCGCGCCAGAACCGGTCAATATTTTCTTCACATATCTAGTAGCATACTCAGCTAGATAAATATGATGCACACCGGCCTGCGCCATGGCGACTCCTCGAGCATGTCCCAATTTAAAAGCGCTATCGGCATTACGACCAAGAAAAACTTTTTCTACTGACATTGCCTTCGGCTGATATTCTTCAATAATACGCGATAAATCTTTTGATAATTTAGCCAAACGCTTCGCAAAAGTGACTTCTGCCATGAGTTCAATCACACCAAATCCTAAGCAGGAGTATTTTGCATTGCGCACATCTATCACTCCCCATCCAGTGCGCAACGACCCTGGGTCAATACCAATAATAACTGACAAAACCCCTCCACTGCCTATTATCAGGCGCTAAGACATTCAACACCCTATTGAATTTTGTTTCAACCAGTGTAACTCTAATTTCATGGGCAATATAGACACCGAGTTTATCGAACGTTATCAAAAACTTTATGAACAAGATCCCAAATCTAAGGTGTTTGCACCACTTGCCGAAGCGTATCGAAAAATAGGTATGCTTAAAGAAGCTCTTGAAGTTGCAGAAAAAGGGGTTAAACACCATCCTGATTTTCCTGGAGGACGCGTTGCGTTGGGCAGAATTTATATGGATTCTCAAGATTTCAAGTCTGCTGAAAAAGAATTCCGCAAGGCTTCTGAGCTTTCACCTGAAAATATTTTAGCCCATCAACTTTTGGCCGAAACATATTTGAATTTAAGAAGAACTAAAGATGCGCTGAAGGCCTATAAAATGCTGCTTTTTTTAAGCCCCGGAAACGATAGAGCACAAAAAGCCGTAAAAAAGCTCGAAGCACTCACCGCCGATGAGTATGAAGACGAAATTTTCACTATGAAACCCATAAAAGAGGCTGTTAAAGAATGGGAGAATCTTTTTATCGAAAGCACCCCTTTAGAAAAGGAGTCGCAAACCTCAGCAAAAGAAGAAAAAAAATTGAAATTTCTCGATCGAATACTTTCTGTTGCAGATGCTTTTATTGTTCGTAACGACATCGATCGGGCATTAGATGATTTACAAGAGGCCGAACGACTGGTCGGGCCACACCCTGAAATCGTAAAGAGGCTAAAACTTATTCATAAACGCCAGCTCGATACCATAGCCCATCCACAAAGTTCGGCCGAGCTATTTACGCCCAAAAAACGCCCATCGCCCTTGGATGAACAGATCGATTTTTTGCAAGATCTCTTGCAAAAAATTAAAGAGCGGCCTATTTGATTATATTATAACTAAAGGAATATTTTATGCACGAAACCAGTGATTTTCGTAAAGGCTTACATCTTCTTATCGATGGCGACCCATATGTTATTGTTGATTTTCAACACGTAAAGCCCGGCAAAGGTAATCAATTTACCCGCACGAAGTTGCGTAATTTGGTTACCGGCCAAAATCTTGAACGCACTATTAAATCAGGTGAAAAATTCCCGGCTGCTGATATTGCGTTTCGTGATATGAATTTTCTTTATAAAGAAGACACCGGCTATGTATTTATGGATCCATCTGATTACGAGCAGATCACCTTAAGTACTGATGTAGTTGGCGATGGTCGCTATTATCTACTTGAAAATCTGCAGGTAAAAATTTGTTTTTTTAACGAACGCGCTGTTGGCCTAGACTTTCCAGTATCGGTGAATTTAAAAGTTATGCAGACCGACCCCGGGTTTAAAGGCAACACTGTAACGGGAACTTTTAAGCCAGCCACCCTAGAAACAGGTCTAGTTGTTCAAGTTCCTCTTCATACTAATGAGGGCGATGTTCTAAAAATCGACACCCGCACTGGTGAATACAAAGAGCGAGTTAGTATACGGTAAGACAATTTCAGCGCGTCACGTTAGGTCTCGCAAGTGGCTGAAATCCCTAAGACAATAAGAGGATTAACTCGCTTTTGGAGGCGCTTTGTCACGTTCCCTTGAGGTAGCCATAAGAGATTTGCTTAGTAGCAAGGGCAAAGTCGACCGCGTGGCTAAAGATTTACTGAATAAACTTTCTTCACAAACTCTAAGACTTGAAGAAAAAACAGCTTACGTGAATTTTCTAATTCGCGCTGGCTATGGGCAAGAAATTTTAGCGCTTTACTCTACTTGGTTTAAAGAAAAAAGCGATATACCGCTAATGTCATATTGTTTTTTACTTTACCGAATTGGTTATAAGCCAGATGCCGAATTTCTTAAAAATTTTTTTGAAATATATAAAAATTTTAATGGCCACTCACTGCTAACACACTTTTTACCATGGGAAACACTTGATCCGCGCTTCATTGATTTAAAAAATGCTACAGTAGATAAGCTCACACACATAGCAAAAGAACGTAAAGAAAAATATTTAATTAAATTAGATTATTTGCGTGCTAACCGCATGATCGAAGAAGAAGAAAAACTTCTTGATAAACTTGTTAAGTTTTATCCAGACGATAGCAACTTTCAAACTGATAAAAAAAATTTTCGCCAGCGGTGGGCAAGAGCCATTATTTCTAGAAAAGCTTTTGAATCTTTTGATGGCGGGGCCGAACATACAGAACCACTTTTCACCGAAGACGAATTATCTGCTGCTAAAATTTTCACGACTGAAATAAAAAAACTTGCGAAAAAAAAACCGCAACTAGCATATAATCTTTCAATCGCACTATACTTTTTAGAGCTATATGATCTAGCACATGAAACATTATTTTTTGCGCCCCAGGCATTGAACGTCGATTGGTTTAGCATCGAGGTTCTTTTTCGCTCTCGGCGATATGCACAGTGCCTTGACGCTATAGCAATTGTTGAAAAAAAATATTCTGATGATCCTGAAACTGTTTTTGGCACAACGTACTATCGCGCCCTAGCGCTCGACGGCCTTGGTCAAACTGGTATGGCCGCAGAACTACTTAAAAGTATCGTTACTATACGTCCCACCTATCGCTCTGCGCACTCTTTGCTACTTAAATGGGGTGGGCGCATATGAATTTCTTAAAAAAACATTGGCGTTTAATTGGCTTAACGACTTTGTTTATCAGTTTCTTTTTTTTACTTGGGTTTTTAAACCGCTATTACGTACCACGAATCAAGAAGTGGGTTCTTGTTGAGATTGAATCTCAAAGCCACAAACATCTACCTGTTCGCATGTGGCCACAAAGTGTAGATATTAATTTAGTGCCCATAGGCGCTACATTCTACGAAGTAAAGATATTGCCACAATCCGAGCTGAAAAATATTATACTACCAACAAAAATTGAAAAACTTGAAATAAGTTTAAGCATCTGGGAGCTACTTAAAGGCCAGATTCACATTGGGCGACTACACGTAACTGGCGCCAAATTTAATATAACCGTAAGTGAGTCTATTACCGCAAATAAAAATAAATTACCAGATTTCTCTCAGGTATTATCTAACATACCCTCTAAGCAAATAATTTTAGAAAATGTCGACATAACTACAAATCTGCTTGCAGATAAACTTTCAATGCATGCCGATATTAAATATCTCAATCTTGAAAATAAATACCGTACCTTGCGTTTTGATCTCGATTCATTGAAACTCAATATAATTAAAACAGATTTAAAGAAAAAATTCGATATAAAAATTGACAGCCAATGTCTTGTAGATGCCGACGGCGTATACTTCTCACATCTTAAAATCGAACATAAAGAGGCCAATTTAGTCGGAGCGGGTGCCCTAGTCGGAGATATTTTTAAAAGGCGATTTAAAAATGTTCGCGCGTCAATTAAAGGGCAAATAAATCTTAATGATCTAGAAGAAATACTTAATAATTTTACAAATCATACAAAAACGCCAAAGATTCTAGGCAAAATGCGTTTCGAAACAGATTTAGATTACAATTTTTCAGGATCATTAAAAAGTAATTATATGATCGATATTGAAAACTTTAAAGTAAGCCAGTTTGACATAGGAGATTTTCATGCGCTAGGTAAAGCAGATGAGAAGAAAATTTTAATTACCAAAGCGTCGGCTAAACATTCTTTCGGCAGCGTGAGCATTGAAAATGCCCAAATATCTTTTGATGAAAAATTTAGTATTAAAGGTAATTTAGCTGCCGAGTCAATTGAGCTAAGTCAGTTATTGAATTCTTTAAATGTAAAAAATGTACCCGTATATACTCATATCAACGGTAAAATACCCTGCTCGGGCAGAATAAAAAATAAATTTAACATAAAATGTGAAGGTCAGTTAAATGCACACGATTTATCTGTGGTTATTAATAAAAATCAAAAAAAATCTTTTAATATAGTTTCTTTTAATGGCTTTAGCGCAAATGGAGAAGTTGTTATCGATGATAAGGCAGTAACATATAAAACAAAATTACAGCTAGGCAAATCTCAAGGTGAAAGCAGTGGTGTTATTAACTATGAAGAGGGATTTAAAATTAAATACTCTACCCCACTTTTATATTTTACAGATCTTACAAATCTTGCTAGCTTAAAACCTGAGGGCAGCATAGCCATTCAAGGGCAAACATCAGGTAATGCGCATATAGCAACAGTTGCAGCGAGCGTCAAAACCAATAATTTTTTACTTGAAGATTACAAACTTGGTAATGGTCAATTTGATATTCGCTACCAAGATAAAGTTATCTTTTTTGATAAGATACAAACACAAATTGGCAATTCTCAAATTAACGGGGATATACAAATAAATATACCTAATAGCACAATTAAAATCAGCAGTGCCTCTCCCTACCTAGAAGTAGCTGATTTAATAACTGCGTTCTCTCGTAAAGTAACTATACCCCCTTCAATAACAGGCACTGGTTCTGCAAAACTAAATGCCTCAGGCCCGCTACAATTTAATAAACTATCATACACGCTAAATTCTTCATTATTTAGAGGCACTATAGCAGATGAATCTTACGACCAATTGCAGTTCAATGTTGTAAGCCACAGCGGTCTTGTAGAAGCAAAGCGCGTAGAGCTTTCTAAGGGCAGAAGCAAAGCAAAGCTAACCGGTAACATAAAACCTAATGGCATAATGAATATAACTGTTTCAGGAAATCAATTTCAGATCGAACAGTCAGAAAATATTGCTCAGCTTAAAACCAATTTAACTGGTAATATAGATTTCACTATGTTACTTGAAGGACATATACAAAAACCCAATATTAAACTCGCCGGACAATTTTCTCACGTATTAATGGGCGATGTCCCTGCTAAAAATTCAGATTTTAATTTAAAAGTAAATGAAGAGGGCATCAAGGGTTCTGGTCAATTTTTTGGTAATACTATTACAGCTAACTTTAATCGCTCAAGTGATATAAATGGCTCAACCTATTTAAATTTTTCAACTCAGAGTTGGAATTTTGCGCAAACATTTTCTATTTTCTCTGAATCTCTACGTAACGAAAGTTTTCAAACGAAACTTACAAGTAGCATAGAATTTAATATACCTAACAAAGATCCAACTGACTTTTCGGCAAGCTTGAATATAAAAGATTTTATTATACAAAATAACAGAACTAAAATGTCGGCACCTCATGAACTTAATATTATTGCTCGCAATGGGATAATTGACGCTAAGAATTTTGAAATTATTGGTGACAATACATACGTGCGCATTAAATCATCATCCCAAGATTCTAAAAAACTTGGCCTCACGCTCGAGGGTAAAGTAGATTTGTCTTTAGCCTCTTTATTTACCCCATTTCTCGACGACATCAGCGGGACTTTAAGTTTTTTTCTTGAATTCACCGGCACATATTTAAAACCTATTCTTAATGGTTCTTCTTTTGTCGAAAACAGTTTGCTAAAATTTAAAGGATTTCCGCACCCACTAGAACAAGTAAAAATAGATTCACTGTTTTCTGATAAGAAAATAATTATCAATTCTGTCAAGGGTAAAATTGGTGGTGGGCCTTTTAATGCTAGCGGCAATATTTTTGTTAACGGAGTAAGTGATATCGCTATCGATATTAATGGTGGATTTCAAGACGCTAAACTTAGCGTACCAGATGGATTTAATACTAAGGGCCGAGGTGATTTTTTCGTTCGCGGATCGTGGTTTCCGTACACACTCGGCGTAAATTACAATATTGATTCAGGTCTTATTGAAAGAAAATCAACTGACACAGCAAAATCACCACGTGAAATAAAACCAAGTACATATTTACCAAAGTTTTTAAGTGCACAACGCTTTTCACCAATTATTCTGGCTTTGGGCATCAACTTTCATAATCCTATTCCGGTTAAAATACTAATCAGCCGGGCTGATATTCGTGCTGATGTAAGCGGCCAAATGAAAATCGCAGGCCCACCTGAGGCACCACTACTAACAGGAAAAATTAATATCGCAAAAGGCGGTAAAATTACTTTTAGAAATAACACTTTTGAAATTAAAAGCGGTACAATTGATTACACAAACGCTCCTGCCGAAAATCCAAATTTAAATGTTGAAGCCGATGCTAGAGTAACCGCTCAAATTAAAGGTGGAGAGACTACGCGCGACTATGACGTCAATTTAAAAGTTCAGGGTTCAGCGCAGAAACCAAAAATTTCGATGTCAAGTCAGCCCCCACTGCCAGAAAACGAGCTTATATCCCTATTAACGCTTGGCTTTATTAATGAAGATACTCCTGATACACAAGTATCTGCCGGGGATAAAATATCTACTACATCTTACCAATTATGGTCAGCGATATTAGATGAGCAACTAGGCATAAACCGCGCACTCGAAAGTCATCTAGGTATGCGCTTTAATATAAATTCAACATACGATGCTAGCGATAAAGCCGAAAAACATACTATATCACTTAAAAAACAATGGACTCCAAAATTTGGCACATCTGCAAGTCGCTCAATTGGCAAAACAAATAGCAATAATATGCGTGCCGAATACAAGCTTAATAAGAATCTATCAGTAGTAGGTCAATGGGAGGGCAAAGAACCCTCTGGAACAGATCAGACAACAACAAACAGTAAAGATTTAAACACTTTTGGTCTTGACGTCGAGTATAAGGTAGAATTTAGGTGAATTTAAGAATTTTTATTTTTTTTATAGTAATGACTATGCAGCTTTATGCGAAGGCTGATATTTTATTTAAAGGCATTTCAGAGACTGAAGTTAGTCAACTTAAAAAACAGTTTAGTGACCTAGCAAATACAAAACCCAGTCTTTCAACGATAGATGACATAATTCGTTTGTTGACTAAAATAGGCGCTTATTCTTCAATCACTCTTGAAAGCGACGATAAGGGCACATACACCTTAGTAGCAACACCTCAAAGAAAAATTAGTGAGCTTATAATCTCTGGTAATAAAAAAATAGATCGTGATGATATTATTAATGCTTTGGGAATTAAAATAGGAACAAAAATTAGTAGCGGCAGATTAAAAGAATCAACCGAAAGACTAAAAGAATTTTATGGGCGAAAAGGATATTTAAATGCAGTAATTAGTTTCGATATTGAAGATTCACCAGATAATTCATTGCGAATGCATGTTATAGTTATCGAAAACGAACCCACGCTTATTAAAGAAATACAGCTCGAGTTAGAAGAAGACAATCGCGAATTAAGCAATATGCTAAATAAAAGGGTTCGCAAATACATTAATAGATATTTTACTGAAAATACTGTTACGTCTATTGAATCAGTAATTAATGAGTATCTTCGAGACAATCGTTATCTTAGCGCCAAGCTGCAGCAAAAAGAAGCTATTTACGACGCCAACAAAATTCGTACTACTTTGATTTACCAAATAAGCAACCCTTTTTCATATGAAATAATTATTTCAGGCAATAAGCGCCATTCTTCTTCATATCTATTAAAAAGAATAAATTTAGATGAAATTTTTCTTGGCAGTACAAATCTGGCGCAAAATATTTCAGAAATGATAAAAAATGAGTACGCTAAAACTGGGTTTTCACACGTTAATATAACCTACCGTGAAAAAACCGTGAAAAATACTTTTTCGAAGCAAATAGTAATAAACTTGAATGAAGGGCCACAAGCACTTATTGATTCAATTGATATATCTGGCCACATTTCACGGCCGGCAAAATACTACTCAAAATTTATATTGGCAAATAGTTCTGATGCGGTTGCAGATAAATATTTTGTACGCACAGATCTTGAAAATGGCTACAAGAATTTGATTATAAGTCTAAATAACGAAGGTTATTTAAAGGCCAAAATACAGCCTGCTCGAATTGAATATAACAGCAAAAAAGATCGAGTCAAAATTGCTCTCGCATTAGATGAAGGGCCGCTAACTCAGCTTTCTAAAATTAATTTTTACGGTATCAAGTCATTTACACAAGCTCAACTACTTAAAGAAATGAGTATTCACAATAATATGCCGCTACGGTTAAATATGCTTGAGAATAGCATAAGTAACATTAAGAAATTTTATTATAACCATGGTTTTATTGAGATGAAAATAGTTAATGAAAATGAGTCTCTTGTTGAGTACCAAAATAACGGGTTACAGGCTGTGGTAAATTTTAAAGTATATGAAGGGCCACAGGTTTTTATTAAATCTATTTATATAAACGGCAACACGTTCACAAAAGATTATGTAATATTGCAAGAGACCGAAATTAACATTGGTGATTTGCTAACCCCAAACTTAATAAACGAAGCACAAACCAGATTAGACAAGCTTGCACTTTTTTCTCATATAGACATATCAACTCTTGAGGCAAATAGCTCAGTATCACAGCGCACACTCATGATAAATGTTGTCGAAAGAAACCCAGGACTATTTAAATTTGGCGCAGGCTTTACTAACGAGCGCGGATTAACTGCAAGAGGTTTTACAAGTATTTCTTATAGTAATCTTGGCGGCACGGCGCGCGCGATAAGCCTACACGGAATTTTACAAAACAGTCTTGTGCAAAAAAACAGACTTGAATACGCAACAGGCATTGGATATTTAGAGCCTTTTATGTTTAATAGCAGAATACGTGGCAGAGCAAATTATTTACGCTCTGAACAAATAATTACCAATGGTAGTGAAAAACTAGAGGCCAAAGACAGCGTAAACTTTGTTCTTGAAAAAGATTTGACCGCAAAAATTAAATTTTCGTGGCTAACTTGGGGGTTTGACTCTGTTAAGCAATTTAATATGCCTGACAGTGGTTCATTAAGTTTAGACAGCCATCTACAAATAGCTTATATGGGCCCGAGCCTCGACGTAGATTATCGTGACAACCCTTTTTTACCGACTAAAGGTTTTTATGCTAAATTAGATGCTGAATATTCACACCCGGATTTTGGCAGCTCTGATAAAGTTAATTTTGTCAGAACACAAGCGATATACTCTTACTATATGAGAACCTGGTCGCCAAAAATTGTTTGGGCAAATTCTTTTCGCGCAGGCTATGAAAAAAACTTAAGTGCTTTGCCAGGTAGCGGTGTTCCAATCAGTTTCGCTTTTTTCTTAGGTGGCAATACTACAGTGCGAGGTTATTCAGGCACCCGTGGTGATCGTTTTCCGAATAGTCGTGAATTTCCTAATGATACTGCATCACAATTAATTATTCATGGCGAAAGCAGTGTCTATCTTGTTAAGTCCGAACTTCGTTTTCCTATTTTTAAGGATCCCTGGGGCGGAGTTATTTTTTACGACGGCGGCCGGGTAAATATTCAAGGTTATGATTTTAAAGAACCTTTTCGTCAAAGTGCTGGCATCGGACTAAGACTTAATACGCCTATGGGCCCGATCAGTGTTGATTATGCTAAAAAATTAAATCAACAGCGTAGCGAAGATTTATACGAATGGCATATTTCTATAGGTACTTTCTAACTACACTTTCTGACTGTGCGAAAGTGATACAAGCTCGTCTTATAATATCCCAGTTTGATACATGTAGTTTTTATATAGAACAGACGATAGACTAAATTTTGTCTAACTTTTGGCCCTCACCACATTTCTAACATCATTTTAGCCGAAGAATTTTTGTTAAGACTCACAAAAACGAGGTTAAAATGAGAAGTTCGAATTTAAAATTAGGATTTGGGTTAACTACTTTAATATTTACCGTCATTATCTCAGCTTGCGGTGAAACCGACACGAAAAAGCAACATGATAAAAAAGTTAACCTTAAAGATTATATACCTAAAGTTATTTACGGCGAAGACGATCGCATCGATTTATATCAAGAACAAAATATTGCACTTTTAAATATGGCAGACTCTACTGTTGCGCTTATTAGTGCATTTGATTTACAGCAAAAAGGTAACGTAACAAATATTACAACAATTCCTTACGCTAACAGTTACAGCTTACCACTTTGTCAAAACGAAAGATTTCGTGAGCAAGAAATTGCCCCTTTTTGCTCAGGATTTCTTGTTGCCCCCAATGTGATTGTAACAGCGGGGCATTGTGTACAGACTCAGGGCTCAACTAATAGCGATTGTTCAACTACACGTTTTGTATTCGGATTTAATATAGCAACTGCTGGTTATCGCCCAACAAGTGTGCCCTCTAGCGAGGTTTATAAGTGTAAGCAAATTATCAAACAAGTTATAGTTTCTAATGGCGCTGATTTTTCTGTAGTAGAACTTGATCGCGATGTCACTAATCATAGCCCATTAAGATTACGTCGCTCAGGCACTGCGCAAATAAATGACGAACTAGTAGTTATAGGTCACCCATCTGGTCTACCGACTAAAATTGCCGGAGGGGCCAAAGTACGCGAGCTTTTCACAGACTTTATAAGCGCAAGTCTTGATACCTATGGTGGAAATTCTGGCTCTGCGGTTTTCAACTCTCTAACCGGTGAAGTTGAAGGCATTCTTGTGCGCGGAGAAGAAGATTTCGTTTCAAACGGAACTTGCATGTCATCAAAGAAGTGCGCTCAAGATAGTTGCCGCGGCGAAGATGTAACTAAAATTTCAAACGTGCTTCCCTACTTACCAATGACAACAACACCTTAGGCCATACAGTTTAAGTAGAGAGCACTCTGCGATCTTCAACGCGCGGGGCAATTTTGGCATAAACGCCCAGTAGTACAGCGACACATATTGCTGTAGAAATCAATGTGTTAGGAAAAAACGGCAATCCCATAACATAACAATCAACAAGACCGGCCCACGATTTTGGATACATACCAGAATATAACCAAACACTTAGGTTACTGAGCATAAAAAACACCACAGATGATAAAACTACCCCTGTGCCCGCAGCTGCTCCAACCGCTAATTTACGCCGCGAGGCCAGCGCTCCTAACCCGATAGTCAAGGCATATGATAAGTAAACTAATATCATCCCATCATAAAACCCTAGAAAAAAATCGCTTATTAAAAGCGCTGAAAGCGGTAAAAAATAAGCCACTCGGCGATTAGAAAAAGTGCACCCTGAAAAAAGCGCCAGGCCCAGAACCGGAGAAAAATTTGGGGGGTGTGGTAAAAAGCGAAGTAAAACCGTAAATCCGACAAGTAAAAATGCTGGCCAATATTTCATCATATAATATCCTCCTCAAACAGTGACTTTTGAAAGTCTTTAAGCTAATTTATCTAAAATGGCACACAAAATCGTATTCGTGCGACATGGCGAAAGCATTTGGAATAAAGAAAATCGTTTCACCGGATGGACAGATGTAGATCTTAGCCCTAAAGGGATTGAAGAGGCTACTTTGGCCGCAAAATTCCTCAAAAATGATGGTTATGAATTTGACTCGGTTTATACTTCTGTCCTTAAGCGAGCAATACGCACCATGTGGATAATTTTGGATCACACAGATCAAATGTGGCTACCGGTCACAAAGGCGTGGCAACTAAACGAGCGCCATTACGGAGCACTTCAGGGTTTAAACAAAGCCGAGACTGCTGCAAAATACGGCGACAAGCAGGTTTTTATCTGGCGACGAAGCTATGACATACCCCCAAACGTCTTAGATAAATCAGATCCACGCCACCCCTGTCATGATCGACGCTATAAAAATTTAAAAAAAACCGAGCTCCCCTCGACCGAATCGTTAAAGCTATGTTTGAAACGAGTTGTACCCTATTGGCAAAAATACATTATTCCTGAGCTTAAAAAGAAAAAAAACGTGCTAATTGTAGCACACGGCAATTCTTTACGCGCACTAGTTAAACATCTTGATAAAATTCCTGATAGTGAAATAGCTGAGCTAAATATTCCAACAGGGATACCCCTTGTTTATGAACTTAATAAAAATTTTAAGCCTATAAAAAATTATTATTTAGGTAACCCAGCGACAGCTCGAGCTGCAGCCGAAGCCGTGGCTGCTCAAGCCCAGAGAAAATAATCTTTACTGTTCGTCTGTCGGTGCGGTAACTGCTGCTGCTTCTTTTTTTGCCTTAACGTCATGTTCTTTTGAGCTGAGCTCTTCATCGCAAATTTCAACTTTTTCTTCATATTCATCTTGACGCTTTTGTAAAACACCTTTGTATTTTTTGAAACGCACTATACGGTCTTTAAGAAATTCTTCAGACACACCTACAATTTTGTCTTTTTCATCAATACCGATGTCAAATTCATCTTCTTTATCAGTAACCCTGTCAATTGGCTCAGTCCACATCAATTTACCATTTCCGCCCATTGCCTTACTTGTTACTTTAGTTCGGCAAGACTTAAGGGTACCGTAAAGCCCTTGAGAATTGTATTTGCGATTTCCGTAAACACGATCTTCGAGGCTATAGACTTCATTTTGCAGACGACGAAGCTCTTCGTTCATCTCTACTTTCTTCTGAATAATAAAATTGCCGTCTTTTATCCCTAACTTTTCTTGTCCTGATAATTTTTCAGAACGCTCCATCTCAGTATCAATTTTTTTTGCTTTATGAGGATTGCTTGAACACGCTACAATAACAACCGCTGCCCCCGAAAACAAAACAACCTTTACATACTTTTTGATCTTCATATAACCTTTCCCTCCAATTTACTTAAATATTAGCTTCACTATTATGAGCGCTAGAATTTATCTCGACAACTGGGCTCAAGGGCTAACACTTAGCAGCACCGCTCGATTTAAGTAGATCTCTGCTGTAGCGTTTATATGAAGCGTTCATCCATCTATATTATATCATTACGAGGGCCAACTAAATGCAAAAACCGTGGTTAAAATCTTACCCAAAGGGCATTTCGCAAACAATTAATCCAGAAAGCTATACCTCGATCGTACAGCTTCTCGAAGAAAGTGTACAGAAATTTAAACACAATGTGGCATTTTCAAATATGGGGAGCTCAATAACTTTTGAAAAACTAGATGAGCTCTCGCGTGATTTTGCGGCTTTTTTGCAGCACAAAGCTGGTCTAAAAAAAGGTGATCGAATTGCGCTGCAGATGCCAAATCTTATTCAATACCCTGTGGCACTTTTCGGCGCACTTCGCGCCGGGCTTGTAGTGGTCAATACCAACCCCTTGTATACAACTCGCGAAATGCGTCATCAGTTTTCTGATTCAGGGGCCAAAGCAATCATTATTCTTGCTAATTTTGCCTCTAATTTACAAGAAATCGTAAGCGAAACAAAAATAGAAACTGTTATTGTCACAGAGCTAGGTGATTTATTGGGTTTTCCGAAAAATACGATCGTTAATTTCGTTGCCAAATATGTTAAAAAAATTGTTCCCAATTACAATTTACCAAAATCAATTTCTTTTCGTAAGGCTCTTAGCGAAGGCAAAAAAACGCAATTCTCCCCCATTAAAATGGTAGGTGATGATTTAGCATTTCTTCAATACACTGGTGGCACAACCGGTGTTTCAAAAGGAGCCATGCTCACTCATCGCAATATGATTGCAAATATGCTGCAAATCAGTGAGTGGGTAAAAATAAATCTTCAAGAGGGCTCTGAGGCTATCATAACAGCCTTGCCGCTTTATCATATTTTTTCGCTCACTGTAAATTGCCTTTCATTTATGCGTATAGGGGCTGAAAACATTCTCGTCACTAACCCAAAAGATATCCCTGGTTTTATTAACTTACTAAAGAAATCGCGCTATACAGTTTTTGCTGGTGTTAATACGCTTTTCAATGCGCTTATGAACAATAATAATTTCACTAGTCTTGATTTCAGCAAATTAAAACTCGGAGTTGCCGGCGGTATGGCCTTACAAAAGTCCGTCGCAGAACGCTGGATGAAGTTAACTAAAACCCCCCTTGTTGAGGGCTACGGTCTTACTGAAGCTTCGCCAGTGGTATGCTGCAACCCCATGGATGGCACTGATCGCGTGGGCACTATTGGTTTACCCGTACCATCTACCGACATTCAATTTGTAGACGAAGACGATCAAGTAGTTAAACCAGGCGAACCCGGCGAATTATGCGTAAAGGGCCCACAAGTAATGAAGGGTTACTGGCAGCGCCCTGACGAAACCGCAAAAGTTATGCTAGGTGACTGGCTAAAAACTGGGGATATAGCAGTGCAAGATACAGACGGCTTTTTGAAAATCGTCGATCGCAAAAAAGATATGATTTTGGTTTCAGGATTTAACGTCTATCCAAATGAAGTTGAAGACGTCGTTGCCTCACACTATAAAGTTGCAGAAGTTGCTGCTGTTGGAGTGCCTGATGAAAAATCAGGTGAAGTTGTAAAGATTTTTGTCGTGAAAAAAAGCGATGTTTCATCTGACGAAATTATGGAGCACTGTCGAAAAAATCTTGTGGGTTATAAAGTGCCAAAACTTATAGAATTTCGTTCTGAACTACCAAAAACTAATGTGGGCAAAATTTTGCGACGCGCATTAAGAGACGCTTAAAAATGAAGGTTGAGCAAACTACACGAAATAAAGCACTTGCAATTAATAAATCAGCCAACTTTTATGGATCTTTCGCTGAAATTGGCGCCGGCCAAGAGGTAGCTAGACATTTTTTTCAAGCAGGATTTGCCTCACAAACAGTAGCAAAGTCAATGTCGGCATATGACAAAACTTTTAGTGATGCAATCTACGGCAAAGGCAGTCGTTTTGTCAGTGAAGAACGCCTTATTAAGATGCTTAACCACGAGTATGAACTTCTAGAAGAAAGACTCTCAGAAAAAAAACAAAGTGTATGTTTTTTTTCTTACGCAAATACCGTAGCGACCTCAAGTCATGAAGAAGTCCCGTCTTGCCATGGTTGGATGGGTATTCGTTTTCAAAAACGCCCAGGGGGGCCAACTAACGATCTTCTAATTCATGTTCGCATGCTTGATCGTTTGCGTTTGCAACAACAAGAAGCGTTAGGCGCTCTTGGCGTCAATCTTATTTATATCGCCTTTCACTATGTCGATACCGGTAACCCAGAACTTATTACTTCGTTTTTAGATAATCTAACAACAGATCGTATTGAAATTAATTTTATACGCTTTAGCGGCCCAGATGTAGAACATATTGATAACAGACTTATGAGCCTTGAACTCGTCAAACAAGATCTTACACGCGCTATTTTATTTAGCCCCAATGGCGAATCACTTTCTATGGCTGATTCTTTATACAAAAAAAATATTTTACTACAGCGTGGCCGCTTTCGCCCAGTAACCTTAACTAACGTAAAAATTATCGAAAAAGGTATGGCGCAAATGTTAAAAAATTTCGCCATTAACAAAGACGATATTGTTGTCATTATGGAAATGACAATGTCGCACCTAACCGATAGTGGCGATAATAATAGTGGCAATATAGATAAAAAAGATTTTCTCGATCGCGTCGATACATTATGCGCACTAGGCAATTATGTTATGGTTTCTAACTTTCCGCTTTTTTGGCAACTTCGTTATGAGCTTCGCCGTTTTAGTGACAAACAGTGCTGCATGGTTATAGGTGCATATACCTTACCTGGCCTTTTTGATAAAAATCTTTATGCAAAATCTCCCTGGGGTATATTGTCAGCCCTTGGGCATCTTTTTGATGAATCGTTTCGCCTTTATGTTTACCCATACAAAACCGAAAAAGAGTGCATGACTGCTAAGACTTTTTCTCCTCCTGAAGAAATAGCCAACATCTATAAACATGTACTTGAAAATAAATTTATTGTAGATATTGAAAACTGTGACGATATAGACACAAGCCTTCACTCAGAGATTATCCAAAAACTTCTTTCAGCAGATAACCCTAAATGGGAAAGTCTTGTTCCTGAATCTACCTGTCGACTAATTAAAACTCGAAAACTATTCGGCTATAAGGGATAATTTTAAGTGAGCATTACCTTCAAAATATTAACAGCTAAATTTTGGTTATGGGTTTTGCTATGGGTGTTTATGCTAACTTGCCATAAGGCTTATTCAGCAGCTCGTAAAGGCGAAATTGCAAGTCTTTGCGTTGGAGCAGCTGATGTTATAATCCCTGTATTTGAATACCCATCTGCTGTTATTACTGCAACGATTAACGAAAATGATATATTTCGCTGTGATATCTCAGAGCTAACAAAAACCCACATGTATATTCCCTCAGTACACCCAACTAAGGCTTACTATATACAAACCAATACGACTTCATATACGACAAACCGTAAGATAAAAGACCCAATACAGGTTTTTATTGACGGAACTCCAGGAGACGTTGTGCAAATTTTTGATAAACCAGGAGTAAGTTACTTAGATCGCGAGAAAGATTTAGCTAAGGGTGTATCTTGGCCCAAAGTAGGTAATAAAAATAAAGTGTATTTTGTTAAGAACGCAGTACTAGCGCCAGATTATTACGACCCAATTTTGCACGAGAAGACTGCAAGAATGTTTTATAAAATTGATGAAATACCAAACGATAAGGGAGTTATCGCGCGCTATTTACGTGACGGTTCGGCAAATAATGGCCTGATTGAAGATGGCGTTGAGGGGTGGATTGATTCAGAGCGAGTTAGGCTAGATGAGCTAAAAGAAATTGACGAGCAAACAATTACTGAGGCCGGAGCAAAATGTTGTGAGCAAAAGCCTGCAAAAATTAAGGAACAAGCAAAAGAAATTTTAGATAACACTAAACTAGTACAGAAAAAATATGTTAGCGAACTTCTTAAAGGTAAAATGCAGTGTTTAACTAAAGAAAAAAACGAAGTAAAAAATAACACTAAACAAGGCCATAATCTAATTGATGGCTTTAAGAAGGTTTGGGATAAAAAAATTAAATCAAATAATATTCGCATTGAAGACCCTGCACGCCTTAAAGCTATTGATGCCCTGGCGCGAACGATTTACGGTGAAATTCGTGGTTGTCATAATTCTCGCGGCAAAAGATATTCTAAAGCCCAAGCAAGAATTTTTATAAATCGCGCAAAGTATTGTATGAAAAAAGATTCATGTGGAATGGCAAAAGTTGATACGAAAACAGGTAAAGAAAAATCGCTGCGCGGCAAAACTCTTTCTGAAGCGATATTGGGGATGCTAGAAAGACCTGATGCTTCACTTGCCTGGAATAAAAAAGATTCCAATGCAAATATCATGTTTTGCGTACCAAATAACACTTTAGATAATAAGGTATGGGACGAGATTGTTGATATTGCCACAGAGGCTGTGCTTGATACAGATAAGTTTTTACAAGAAACAAACTCAATGGGATCACGTACTTTTCATGCTGTGGCTTTAAATAAAAATTTGGTAAATAACCCGCCAAAATGGCTACGAAAGAAAAAGCGCCGCAAAGATATTGTTATTAATGGGGCACAAGTTGATATTGGCTCATGCCTTGCCATATATGAAACTCCACCAAATGCGCACGTGCGACACATAAAAGCGCCTGTCACCTTTTCAGCAGAAGGGCGGCAAGAGTTTGTAGACACTGGGCATTGGCGCCTTCGCAGATAGCTCCGTCGGCAGAATTG